>Ga0256405_10007453_pt1 | contig 16455 bp, 22 predicted proteins | sample RumenRJG_02DNA_FD_189096 | JGI IMG/M metagenome (GOLD analysis project Ga0256405, IMG submission 189096) | Bovine rumen microbial communities from Lethbridge, Alberta, Canada - RJG_02 | ecosystem: Host-associated > Mammals > Digestive system > Stomach > Rumen | place: Canada: Alberta...
TTAAAAGACGATCCTTCCCGCTTTGCCCGCCCTCCCCGCCGGCAGTCAAGAAGCATCCAGCAGATTGATAGCGTCCCCCATTATCTGGAAAAAGGCCAGCTCCAAGGTTTCCTCAAGGCCGCCCAGGATAACGGCCTTGCCGGTGACTATGCCCTATTCATGCTCCTGTCGTATACAGGCATGAGGGTAGGCGAGCTCCTGGCCCTCACCTGGCAGGACATAGACATGAAGGCGGGCACCATCAGCATTTCCAAAACTCTCTACATGCCCGACAATAACGCCGGGCATTATGAGCTGGTGCCGCCCAAGACGGTTTCCGGCTATCGAGTGATAGATGTGCCCCCGGAAGTGATAGCCGCCCTCCGTGATTGGCGCAAGGATTACGCCTTGGAGAAAATGCGCTGGGGCAATGATTGGCATAGTGACTATGACTTCGTTTTCCCTGCCACCAATCGCCACGGCTACCCTCGCACCCAGAAGCTCATCCAGCTGCGCATAAACCGCCTGCTGAAGTTCTGCCCCCTGCCCGTGAAGGTCACCCCCCATGTCTTCCGGCACACTCATATCTCCCTGCTGGCAGCCGCCGGGGTGCCCCTCCATGAGATAATGGACAGGGTGGGCCAGACAGACGATGAAACCACCAAGCGGGTTTATCTCCATGTCACCCAGCACAGAAAAAAAGAGGCCAGCCGCCTCTTCAGCAACTTCATGCAGTCAGCCGAGAATGAATAAACATGCAGAAAAAAGGCACCGCGCGAAACGGTGCCTTAAATTTTCTTGAAAAAATTCTTGCCAAAATCTTGCCAAATGGCTTTCTAATCTTCGTCAGCCCTTATGTGGCAAGGCTTCCCAGACTTTATTACATCATGCCGGGCGTAGATTGTCGCAAATCCCCATTTTCGAACAAAATCCTTGAGGCTTTGAAAATACTACATCTAAAGAAAATAATTTGTTGCCTATGTTTAATATTTTTTCTTGGTTTTTCCCTCTTTTCTTGCCAAATTCTTGCCAAATGAGCTTTACATAATACACATTCATGCAGCATTTATGCAAAAGCACATTACCATCAGCCCCCTTCCCTCATGCTTTAGGCTCTTCACCAAATACGCGGGTCATTCCTTCGACTGTAATCAGCCACACCTTGCCCGACTGGCGATATTCTCCTTCATTGAAGCGTGGCGGGTATCCTTTCTGCCCTGTGCAGGCCTGTCTAACCGTTCTGTCAGGCTTGCCCCAGCGCTCTGCCGCTTCTGCTGCAGTCATCACAATATTCAATGCCTCTCTACTGTTCATCTTCATGCCACTCCTTCCATGTCGTATAGATTGTAGCTACCCCCATGGCCCCCAGCACTACAGCCATGGCCACATCGGCAGATAAGACGATGTCAGCCAGAAGAATTCCTCCAGTGATGGTCGCTAAGAATTTTGACTTTTCCATATTGCTTGCAGATGATATAATTGAAGTATCAGCAGGAGGCTTTCGCCTCCCGCCTTACCTTACTTGCTCAAGCTGTTTATAAAGTGTGCGATTGCTGCTATCAGGGCGGCTAATCCGAGTAGCAACTTCGCTATCGCTTTAATCAGCTTGGGCTTTTTAGGTTTCTTCTTTTTCTTCTTGCTCATCTGCTTACCTCCTTTCTATGATTTTATTATATACCTTTTTCGGTGTAGTGTCAAGCCTTTTTCGGCGTAAAACATATAAAAATAAAGCCCACACCAACATAATTCTATGCTGATGCGGACTTGTTTCATTTATTTTTCAAAGTCTAATTTAACCTGAGTAGGGCGCGGTATTTTTCTAATGACCTTTGTTATGACACGCTCAACATTTGATTTCCCTCCAGCCTGAACAGTTTGCTTAATAGTATATTCAACTTCAAGCTGATCGCCTTTAGCAAACACATATATGCCATCTTCAACATATCTCCAAAAATCATCATCAGCAATTTTAGCCCAAAATGTAGAGTCGCCATCGGAAAAGCGCCATTTCTGATTTTCGTCAAACACGATGCTGACGATATGGAAAACCATCTTGCCAGATATTTCGTTGACGATCTGCTCACCTTCCGCTTTATCCGGCGAGGTGAATGCTTCTGCATCACTCTTGTCAACAATGAACAAAGCCTCTTTGTTGGCCGGATTATTTGCATCCCTATACTGAAAACTGTCGATGCCGTCTCTTTTTAACGGTGCAACTACTCCCTCAAGATTTTTCCGCGCATCATAATCTGTATATACATTGTATACATTTCTTGTTATATTTTGTATGACGCAATCCTTAAAAGTGATTTGCACGCCGCTTTCAGTCGGTTCTTGCTTCGAAATGCCACCATGTTTTTTTACCATCAGCACAAACGCAAATATGCTTACCACCGTGCCGCCAAGGGTTTCTCCGATGCCAATCAGGTCTGATAAGTCCTTCAGCCCTGTGTTCTCAGCTATCTTGAACAAACTCTTTGCCTGCCCCAAAAGGCTCTGTGCCACTTCCAGAACCAAATCAAATGAACCTTTATGCACATCATCGGCTCGCAGTTTCACATTGACAGGTGCTTCGTTGCCTATAACTTGATTGGCTCTAACAATAAAGTTGGCATATGCCATCAATGCTGGAGCTAAGTCTCTAACATCCATGGTGCCATCAGAAAGAGCACTGCCGTCATAGGCTATCCTAACCTTAACTTTGCCAGTACACATTTTCGTCCCTCCAAAATCACACCAAATCATGTTATCACAAATCAAGTTACCCTTCAATGCACTATTACTACATTACAGCCTTAGATTCCTGCATCAAAAAAAATAAAGCCCGCACCAACATAATTCTATGCTGATGCGGGCTTGTTTCATTTGGCCGCTGCCCAGGCTCCCAGCCCTATGGCCAGGATCTGCCACAGGGTCTTTTGCTGTCTGAGCCGCCTTTCAGTCTTATCCCGCTGGGCCCTCTCAGCCTTGATTTCATCTGTCATACTTTTCAAGGATTGATTCGCTTCGTCTAATGAGTTCCTGGCATTCGCCTGCAAGGCCTGCAGCTCTGTCAATTGCGCCTGCAGCTTCTGTGACAGCTGTTTCTGCTCTGCCAGTTCCCTCTCTAGCTCCATCGTTTGCGATTGAGATTTCGTCAACGAGGCCTTGACTATGGTCAATTCTCCCCGTGAGGTCTGCAGCTGTTCCCTGGCTGTCTGCAGTTCTTTCGATAGCTGCGTCAAGATCTCCTGCTGCCTCCTGCTGTTCTCTCTCAAGGTCTTGAAGTCGCTCATTGACAGGGTCACTGATTCCTGGGTCTGTCCTGACATCTCCGAACATAAGCCACAGGGTGCCAGCAAGGGCAAAAGCAAGCAGCACAGCAGCAAGGCCCGCCGCAATAAATCTGACTTTCTCATTCAATGTTCTGCCTCCTTTATAGACCACTTTACTTTTTTATCCAAAGGTGTGACTTTACTTTCAGCCACACCTTTGAGAGTAAGGATGATTTTAGCGTCCGAATGGGCTCTCCCCATAAACGGGCACGCCGTAGGGCGTAGATAGGTCTATGGCCGCTACATATTGATAGGTATTTTCTGCCCGGTTCTCATAGCCGGCGTAGCAGCTGGCCGGGATGCTTGCCGCATATGCGTATTCATCCCGGAACATATCCCGCAAGGCCTCAAGGCTCCTGATGTTATATCCACGGTCACGCCTGCGCCGGATGAAACGGGCCACCGTGTCGGTGCTGGTGGGGCACCACATGCCAGCATAGATAATGCAGCGGCTATCATCCAGGAAGACGATGTCCTGCAGGGTTTCTACATAACTTTCACAATCATCTATGAGTTGTTCCAGCTGCGCCTTCTGCCCTGCTTCACCATCAAGCAGTTCTGCCAGTTCGTCAAGCTCTCCTGCATCCACAATATCGCTGTAAGCTCTGCCTATGAATTTCGAGCCACCGGGGATTTTATCCAAGAGGTCGTTTGCCCTGCCGCCTTCCCATTGGCTGCATCCAATAGATGGGTAATCGCCGCCCGTGCTACAGCTGACAGCATCATAGCCGCCCTCCACGCCGGTTTCAAGCAGGCCACGGGCAATCTCATAAGCTATTTCGTGCTTTGTCATCCTTCTTGCACCTCTTCCGCCGTCTTCCACATGTCGCGGTAAAAATTGGCGTTGCCCCTCAGCACATCCCCACCACGGCTTCCGTCTGTGGCGCCGGGGTTATAGCAGGGGCTTTTGGGCGTGCCAAGGTATTCCAGGTCGCCTCTGGTGTCCCCGTCTCCATAGCTATCATTCCACCAGGCATAGGGCTGGTGGGCATCATAATAGCCATCTTCATTGTTGGCAGCCTCCCCGTGGGTCATCACATGGGCTTTGTCGATAGTGAGCCATAGGCCATTGGCTATAGCAGCCACCACCTGGGCCAGGGCCTCAAGCTGTGCTTCGGTGGGCGGTTCACTGCCAAGGTCACTGCTTCCTGCATCCCAGCAGCCATTGATAGCGACATTGATAGCGCCGCTGTTGCGCTTCCAGGTGCCATCTGTAGTCTCATAGAGTGGCGCCATCAGATAGACTTCCCCGCCGCCGGTGATGCAGACATGGTAACTATCATGGCATTGGTCATAGTGTCCGGCGCTCCAGTGCATATAGATTTTAGGCTCCCTGCCGTATGCGGCAGCGTTATCCCACACCCGCGCTCTGGCTTCATCTGCAAGCCGCTCCAAGTCTTTAATCGTAACTGCCTGCTTCATCTTCCCTGCTCCTTTCCTCTATGACACGATCATCATCATCATTCCACCACAGCCGGAAGTGGTCGCTCATAGCCCCCGGCTGGTAGCCAAGGCAGCGCAAGCGCCGTTCTCTGTGTGTCCTTTGCAATGTCTGTAACTTCGCCAATAGCTTTGTCAATTTTCCTTCGCCTCCGCTCAGGGTTCCCTTTTTTCTTCATGCAGCTGTTTCAATGATTTCTGCAGCTTATCAGGTACCGGCACACCCGCCTTGGCGGCGTTTTCAATAATAGAAAGTCCTTCGTTCCCAAAGTAAAACCATGTGACTACCAGGCTGATCACGGTCTGGCCCGTGGTCACATCCAGGAAATGTGCCAAAGACACAAGGGAAAGTATCATCAGCTTTTTGCCTATGCCCCTGAAGCCCACCCTTGAATCAAGATGGGAGTGGGGATTGATATACGCCGCCATAATGCCGGTGGCGTAGTCGATGGCCATGGCCACCATCAGAGCTTCAAGCGCTGATGTCCAGCCGCCAAAGAGATATGTGATTACCATGCCTAACGCTCCTATGATGCTGCTACCCAAAGCACCTGCCCGGTTGGGCAGCACCTCCAGAAAAAAATCATACATTCTTTACCCTCCACCGTGCTCAAACAGAAAAAAGGGCCGCCCACACGGGCAGCCCTCCCTATCTTTCAGCCTCTATCTATCAAAAGCCCTGAGCCTTGCGGCGGGCCACTTCGGCCTCAACATCTTCGCGGTAGATTTCCGGCACCTGCTCAATGCTCTTACGGCCCAAGTAGACCAGGTTGCCATAAAGGCGCACCCAGCACCAATAAATGCTGTTCTTCTCGATGGTCTGAGTAGTAGTCTTTGCCATAATCTTTTTCCTCCTATCTGATTACACATTTTCATTCAAGCTGCTTACTGCTTCCTGCATATCTGCAATCTGAGTAATCAGCATTTCATTCTGTTCTGCCAAAGCTGTGTTCTGCTCCATCAGCATGCCCACAAGCTCCTGCAGGTCTGCCACATTAGTGGCAGAACGCTCCTTTTCAGCGATTGCCCTCTTCTGGGGCAGGTTCTTTGCTTTGCCAAGGTCTACCATGTCATTTCCTCCTTCTTTTACTCGTTGAAGATGCAAGCCAGAGACTCAAGATAATTCGGACGGGCAGCCCAATCGTAAGATACGCTAATGGCCTGTCCCTGGGGGGCGGTCACCTGGAGCACATCCGTATTATCCTTATATTTCCAAGTAGCTTCAGCGGGCAAAACAACGATTGATTCGGATTTGGCGTGATGAGCCAGCTTGAAACTCTGCTGGGCCCCGCTGCCAATTCCCAATGCCTCATTACGTACACTCCCCGTCAGCTGCTTGAGAGACACCCTGACAGTGCATACTGTGCCAGTAGGGTCATCATCAGATACAGCAATGTAATCAAACTGATCATCTACCAGCGTATTATCATCTTTGTCCGGGTATTCCGTGTCATGTGTCATGCTCACAAAAGTTTCATCTTCCCAGCCGTAGATATAATCTGCCGTGATGGATACGCCCTCAGGGGCCGTAAAGGTAACCTGCCCATCAGAAGGACTATAGGAGTAGCTGGCCGCGTTCTGCTGATTGCCATCAAAATACAGATTGAAGCCGTGAGAGGCCAGCTTTTCAGTATTCGCCAAAGTTACGGTCTGCTGAGTGCCAGTACCGTCACCAAGCACCTCCCCGGTCACAGAAGTGGGCGGCTGGCGAAGGGCAATTTCCGCTGTGATTTCCGTATCAGGAACTACGGGATGCTTAACCATCAGATGTGCCCTGGTAATGTTGTTGACATAGTTATGGGTCTGTGTAAGGCATACGCCGGTGCCTTCGGAGAATACAGCCACATTGTCAGCGCGGTGCTTGATGCTGATATTCTTGATAGTAGCTACGCTCACGCCAACATTAGGAGCATTGAGCACACTCTTGAATTTAATAGCCTTGGCTGCAGCGGCCGGGCTGGTTACATAATCGGTATAGGTCTGATACTCTGACCAAGTACCGCCCTCATCCTGGATGGAAGCCATAACCTGAACCGTGCCCCCGTTTGCTGTTTCAGTCTCTACAGCAATATCCAAGATCTCCACAGCGTGCTGATTCAGTGTGATTGTTTCATGCTGAATCGTTTTGGTGGTCTGCTGTGCCCCCGCTTCGCCTGCCACGGTGATGCTATTGATAGTAGGCTGATTGGTGCCGGTGGTCTGGCGTGCAACGGCTACATTGACATTGCTGCCAGTCCAATCGGCAAAAGCCGCAGAGGTCAGCGCGTTGATTTCCGCCTTGGTATTGCCCTCAGACATGACAGATGCTGCCGTGATGGCCTGGGTGTCAGCATCAGCCCATATGTTATTGGTGGTGTCATAATACTGCCAGTTGCCGTCTGCCTTAAACAGGTACCTTGTCGAGGTGTCTTCCGGCTCCGTAGCATCAATAGTGATGCCCGTAATGGACGGAAACGCTGAGGTTTCCGCTTCACTTGCCGTGGTGGTGATGATTAAATCCTGCTTTGTTGCCATTCTTCTTTTCTCCTCTCTGGCACTTTAGCCATTTCAATGTTGATATGGTAGATTTTCTGGCTCTGCAGTGTTTCACATAACCCAGAAAAGATGCCACCCGTGGCTTGACATCTTCAAGATTTGCTTGATGATGCCTGTACTTCCATGACAGTTCTTTGAATCGCTTCTTGGCTGCCTTGATATTTCTCTTGCGTGGCAGGGTTCTGTCCATAAAGGTTCTAAAGCCCGCAAAGTCAACACCGCGACTGGCCGGGAAAATCTTTGTTTTAGGATTCAGCTTCAGTTTCAAGTGGCATTCAAGTAGCCATTTGATATCAGCTAAATACCCGCTCAAAGTTTCCTTGTCATTTGCTACGATAACGAAATCATCCATGTACCTAAGATATCGCTTGACTTGCATACACTCTTTGACAAAGTGATCCAGGATATTCAGGTATATGTTTGCCGAAAGCTGACTTGTGAGGGCTCCTATGGGGATTCCCTTGCCAGTGTCCCCGTTATACCCGTCTATGATTCTGTCCCATACTTCAAGCAGGCGGCGGTCAGCTATTGTCTGCCGTATCAGCTTCTTGAGGACATCATGGTCAATCGACTGGTAGTAATGGTGGATATCACACTGCAGCACATATACCGCCTCGCCATTAGCAGCAGCACTCAGCAGAAAATGCTTGAGCCGTTTGCAGGCTTTATGTGTGCCTTTGCCCCGGCGTGAAGCATAACTATCGTGGATGAATTTCTTTTCAAATAGTGGCCTGACTACAGTCACAATAGCATGATGCAGTATCCTGTCACGGAATGTAGGAGCATTTATTATTCTGCGTTTTGTCTCTGCCCGCGATTCAAAATCGTAGTAAGGTTGTGAGCGCCATTCGCCGGTGTTCAGGTCAAATATCAGCTGATAGATTATTTCTTCTATACGGGCTGAGCTGACCATTATTTCCGGCTTGAAGCGTCTTCCCTTCCTGGCATCTTCATAAGCAGAGTACAGCGATTCAAAATTTACTATCTCCTCCCATAAGCCTGTATAACGCTTCATGCGTATCTGCTCATTCCTTTGCAATAAAATTTGCACGCCGAACCGCGTTGACTGGTGGCGCGGCGTGTGATCCATGTTTCTCTAAATTAGAGAGGACAGCATTCCCAAATAAATAGGCGCTGGATATAGCCGCATTACGGCTATACCTTCTGGCCATGCGTATATTTGCGAGGCGGAAGCCAATGTTGCTGTTGGAGTTCGAGGCCCCATTGTTCACATTGAACGCGAAAGCGCCATCCTGCGCACCATTGTTCCAGCTGCCACCAGTAAAATGCTGCCCTAAAAAATTATTCGGTTTTCTGTTTATCCCTAAATGCTTTTTGCAGGCCGCCGACTATCTTCCCTGCTTCGTTTAGATGCTCTATCCATTCGCCACGCTTGCCGATCGAAATATATCCCGCCTGGTGGGCATGCCTTACCAACGCTCTCAGGTAATCAATCTCAACATCAATATCCTGCAGTGTGGTCTTCTTGTAGTATTTCTTCTTCATGCGGATGATATGGTGCATGGTTTCGGCCACAGCGTTTTGAATTTCAGCACATAGCAAATACCTCTCTTTCTTTGGAAATTGAAACAAGGCTTCATGCGTGTACCACTGAATCTCTTCAAATTTCGTCTGCAACATCAATGGGTTATGCGCATTATTAAATAGTTCAGCTCTGCTTTTATACAAAATCTATTCTCCAAAATTCTGCCCCCGCTATCGCGAGGGCATCAGTTCACAGTTGACAGTTATCAGATATCATATTTTGCGAGGCGGAAGCCAAGGGCGCTGTAGGAGTCCGAGGCCCCATTGCCCACATCGAACGCGAAAGCGCCATCCTGCGCACCATCGTCCCAGCTGCCACCAAGGTAGCAAACGGTGTTGCTCCCAGTCCATACGCCATCACCAGTAGAAGCGCTATAGGTTCCGCCGGAGCCGTCATCTGCAGGAATGAAGACATCCCCCAGGTCGTAGTTTGCCGCCTTGCCCTTAGCAAAGCCCTTATCCGCGATAACCTTGCCGGTATCCTGATAGGTGTGATTCCCGATATTATCCCAGAGAAGTGCCTTGCCGCTTCCGTCAGTCTTGAGACCATCCACAATTTCCCATGCATTAGCCCAATGCTCATGAAGCCCACGCCACACAGCGTTGGTGGTGCCGGTCTTTACGCACCCAGAACCGTTGATATTGCCATTACCAATGGCGGTCTGCACATCTGCGTTGCCTAATTCAATCAGCATAAGCAAGCTGACAAACTGGTATTCATAGATGCTTTCGATGTGCCAGCCATACTGTTCACTGCCAGCGGCGCCGGTGTTTCTCAGCAAGCATTTGGCAATAGCATCCGTGGTATTGATGTTCACCCAAGGTGTCTTATCCGGCAGGCTTTCAGGCTTGCCGTTGTTATTGGACGCTTCATAAGCTCCCAATAAGAAATAGTCAAGCTCCTGGCCAGCGTTCATGAAGGCCGGGTGGACATGAAAGCCCTCTTTAGGGAATTCGGAGACAAGCCAGCAGCGTTTCCCTGCGTATGTGCTGCCGGCAGGGCCGTCGATGCACTTGACATAAGTCTTAGGGTACTTGACCATTTTCTGACCATCACGGGTTACGGTCTCAATGGCGTTATAAGGGAAAACATCGTTGAAATTAAGTGCCATTTCTCTTCCTCCTTATACAAGGTCTGCCTGAGACAAGTTGTCGCAGTCCTCATTTATCTGTTTCCAACCAGTGGAAGGCTTACCGTATTCGTTGAGCGCGATACCGAAAGCCGCCGAACCCATCACGATGGTATTGCCTTCAATATGGCCACCTACCAGCTCAAAAGCTGTGGGATCAGAAAAGCTGATGGTCGTAGCCAGGGCTTGGGTTGTATCACTGCCGCTAAAACTCTCGTTGGCGTTGATCTCCTGGGTGGAAGTGTTCCCGCCGCCGTAAGCCTTGCCGTCAACAATAGCCACACTAGAGCGGTAGAGTTTTGCCCGCCCATCAGCATACTGATTCTTTACATTTCCGGCCAAGATAACACGCTTGATTCTGCCGGAAATATTGATGCTCTTTACCTGCACTTCCTCAATTTTCTCACCATCTGTGAGCTGATAGTGAGCGCCAATCAGAAGGTTTGTGCTGTCTTCAACATCAACGGAATCATCACCAGACACTACTGACTGAACCGTAGTCACAGCCTGGTCAATCTCATCTGCCCGCCCGTCAAAGGTTTCGATAATCATGCCATCGTAGCCATCAGGGTCGATGTTTGCCATCTCAAAGGCAAGATATGCATTACCTACCAGTCGTTCCAAATGATTAAGGCGGTTGTTGGCGGTATTTGCGTCCAGGGAGTCGATGAGGGCCATAATCTCATCATACTTATCAGTACCCGGCTGGATAGCTTCCATTGCTTCCCTGAGCTCCTGAATCTTCTTTTTCAGGTATGCGGTGCGGTTTGCCAGCTGACGCGGCTGCAGGTTGGCCACGCCGTTACCGCCGCCTACTACATAGTCCCCGGTTTCAATCTGGTATACTTCCGGCTCCCATTCCTCTGTCTCAGGCAGGTGGTTGATAGTATGCCTTGCCCCGGCGTTGTCCACAGCCGGGCCGAAGCCGATAAAATCATTCTCGTTAATCGCCATGTCTGTACTCCTTTCTGTCAGAAATGCAGAATCCAGTATCCTTTCAGCTGAATGTCTGATTTCTTTTCAATGACACCATCACGCACTCTGTGCGTAAACATTAAACCGTCTGAACAAAACAGGCCGAATTCATGTATGGCCATGCCATTTGCTTGGCTGTTGTCAATGGTGAAGCTGAATTTTGCATCACGCTCTTCCACGGTCACGCCGGTGAGCGGGAAAAGCTGCTGATCCTGCAGGGCAGTGTCTTCCGCCCCCTCCGGGGTGCTGCCGCTGCCACACCCAATCTGGGTGATGTACTTGTCGGATGTGCCCGCTGCAAGTTCTGCCAGGCGCTGACGGGCTACATCAACCACAAGGTTGTGGTCACTGATTTCCTCCATCAGCTTGCCGTCCTTGTACACATCAATGTGAAACTCACCTTTACAGGGTTTCACTGTATCTTTGTACGATAACAAATCTGTTACCTCCCTCTATCTGTGCTGTGCCATCATACTGCATAACTCCATCATAGTGCTGGGTAAAACCACCGCTATAGTCCATGGAGCCATCATAACGGTGACACTCTACTACGGTGATGGTGCCGCCTGTATCTACAGGCAGATTCACAAGGCCAGCGTTTGCCGCCCCGTCATACCTCACAGCGCCGTCAAATCTCAGCAGGCCTTGCATATCATCCTCAAAGCCTGTTTCTGCTGTCATAGCGCCGAAGGTTTCAGACATGGCCGCCACGGTGTCTTCCAGTTCCGGGTGGAACATTGCCAGAGGTGGCCGCTTCTGGTGGGTGACAAGGGCCAGCCCGCCGTCAAGGTCATCTGTGTAGTGGTCAATCCTGTAATGTGTGCCGCCCCCATCGTAACGGAAAAGGCCATCATACTGGAATGAACCATCAAAGTAGTTGATGTCCCCGCCATCATACTGGATTGAGCCGTTATAGCGGTGTGCCCTGGTGATTTCCAATCCGCCACAAGCATCCATAGGCGACGGGTTGCCGCCCCCGTGAAGGGTGCCGTCATACTGCCCATAGCCGTTATACTGCATGGGTGTCAGCACATCATCTTCAAAGGCTTCTTTGCCAGGATTGCCCAGCATGAGCACCAGCACGCCCAGTTCGTCTATCCCGTCCGAATACTCAAGACGGTAGGGCCTCAAGCCGTCATAACGGATAGCGCCGTTATACTGGAATTCTCCATCAGCCGATGCTTTGCCAGCGTAGCGGAATAGCCATTCCAGTTCTTCGCCATATTGCGGGCACCCTGGGATTATCCCGCTATAGTCAATAGCGCCATCATACTGCCAGCGGTTGTCGTAAGCCACCAGCCCGCCATACTGCAGGGTGCTGTCATACTTATATGCCGTGATATTCCGGCCATAGGGCACTTCGTCTTTGAAGGCTGCCAGCAAATCCGCTGCCAATTCATCTTCATGGAGGAAGCGGTGCAAGTCTTCCTCGGATAAAGCATCATCTTCAAGCACCAGCATGTAAAGAAGCACATCCAGCCATGAGCGCTCATTCTTCGCGCTGTATATTGCAGCCCTGATATTGGCCTGCTTCTCTGGATCCGTGGTCACATCTTCGATAGTTACCCGGAAATATCCAGGTTCTCCACCGTATTCATACCACTCTTCTACATGCGCGTTGGCGAAGGCAGCACTCAGCACCTTCTCGACTGCCGCCGGCGTGCCTTTTATTTTGTGCCAGGCGATAGATTCACGAATAAGCCGGCGCTTTGCTGCTATGCTCATGTCTAAAGGCTGATAGAAGTCTACATGCCATTGCCAGGCCAGCAGGTCAAGCACACTTTCCGGCAGTTCGTCTATCCTGCTAATCAGCAGGTTTTCCCTTATGTCATGAGTGACAGCCTGCAGCTCTTTGTCAAATGCTTGAGCCGCCGCCTGCAGCTGAGGATCCCCCCTGATACTCTCAGGGAGGATTTCCAGAAGGCTTAGCCTTTTGAATTTTTTAACCATCCTCAAGTCCTCCGAAAGTCACCGAAACAGTTCCTTCTATAGCAACTTCGCTGGGCTCTACCGTCGTAAAGACAGGCTCAGCGATTGCCGCCCGTTTTGCTCCTGCCCCTCTTATCCTGTGGTAAAGCTCTGTGGGGTTGATGTCCCTGCCCAGTTTCTCTTTCTGCCACGCCACAAACTCTGCTACCGCATTCTGCACGGCCAATTGAATAGCCACGGCGTTGGTAGCGTCTTCCGTGTCGATGTAATAGGTCAGATTGACATTGTAGCCCTTCACCGTGGGTGGCAGGACAGTTACCTGGTCTGTAAGCGGCCTCACTGTCCTTGCATTCAAGGTGTGGTCTATCGCTGTCAGTATTTCTTCCCCAGGCAGTTCCCCGTCTTTCAGCAGGGCGTATACATTGACTTTGCACGGCTCCGGGGATATGACTGCCACATCAGATATCAAAGCTGATGCAGTCTTTGTCCAGAAGATGTACGCCCCTTTGCTCCCCGCGCAAGAATAGCTTTCAGGAGCTTCTTGAATTCTCAGCCGGTACGGATCATCTTCTTCCCTGTCCGCCCCACCTTCTGTGACGGTGATGTTTTCCACGCTATCCACAAAAGGCATGGGGTTCACTATCTTCCTAAGCTCCCCCACGGCGTAATTATTGCCATCCGCCCCCTCGACGGTGCACGATGCAGGCACCTGCCCGGTCAGTTCTCCGGCAGGTATCAGAAGGGGCTCTGTAGTGGCAAAATAAACGCCATCACCAGCCGTGGCGCGGCTCCCTTGGGGAATAAGCGTGGCCTGCTCTCTCACGGCTGAAAGTGTGTACTCCAGCCGGGTGGTCGCGGCAGTGGGCTGCAACCTCTCACAGCCCACCAGGATGCCGATATGGTCAAGATAGTCACCCGTAGCATAGGCCAGCAGGTTCATCTTTGCAGATTGGTCTATAATCTCCCTCTGCTGGGTAATGACGGCTGACAGAGTGAGCAGCCACAGCCTCAAGGGGTCAGCGCGGGCAAGTTTTCTTTCAAGAATTTCTTCTGTTATGGTGATAACGCTTTGCTCTATAGTGGTGGGGTCTCTTTCCGCAAAGGATATGTCTGGTAAATTCTTTAGTTTCATTTCAGCTTAATCCTCACTGTGGGCTTCAACATGCCATCTGCCTCACTGCCCTCATAAGAAACAGATACTACTTTTGCACGGGGTTCATATTTGCTTACTGATGCCACAATCTCCCCGGTGAGTTTGGCCTGGGCCGCCGCAATTGGCAGGTCTACAAGCTCACCATTTATGCCAAACTCTCTGTCCATAGGTACGGTTTTCTTGAGCGTGGTTATGATGGTACGCACATTCTGCAGGATTTCCTCATACTCTGAATCTGGCACAAGTTTTACATCTTTCAACTCTGCCGTCACATCCGCAATCATGCACTACCACCTCCTGCTGGTGCTGGTACATACTCCTTGAGGCTCACATCTACTTCTGAGACTATGACACGGCCCATGTTGTCCACGGTGGTCATGGCTTCGCTCACGCTCTCAATCACCCATTGGTTAGCCCCTATGGTCTGATTGCCGATGATGAGGTACATGGCCTCCCCTTTCTCGCACAGCTCCCTCAGTTTGTTCGCCTGCTCTGTCGGATCCACGCCCCAGCTGGTGGAGAACTTCATGGAAAAGGAAATTTCCTCCCCATCTGGCCCCAGGTATTCCAAGAGAGGTTTCTGCCCTATAATCTCATGGTTGCCGTAGCGGGCTTTGGTATTCCGCTTGAGGCCGTCGAAGGTGATAACCTCCCGGCTGGATACTTCAAAGACTACATCACCCAAACTGCCCAAGGGCATAGACAGGCCAAAAGAGGATAGCACCCCTTTTAGCTGGGAGGCTATCCCCATGGCCATGTTATTTAGGCTTTTCTTGTAGCTCCCTTTCACATTGGATAAAAAGCCCATGCCTACCCTCCTATGATTACATTAGGGCTGCCGGTTCTATGGCTCCCAGACTGCCCGCAATCATTGCAGGTGGTACTGTCACCTATGCGTACCGCCGCCCGCCCGTTGATGTAGACGGTGCCGCTTCCCCCTGTGGTCTTAAATGTACCGCCATGGGGGCAATTACATGGGCCTGTATCATTTTTCCTATGTGCCCCCAGCCTATTGATAAGTACATTTGAAGAAACTTCTCTGTTGGTGCCCGTCCTGCTGTGCGGGCAGCAGGGCAGGCCGGGATTGCAGGTGCCAGTCTCCTGGTCTCCTAATCTTGCTGCCGCTGGCATCTTCATTCCTCCTTTTCCGCAACCGGGTGCGGATTTGCCGGTTTAGTTCAAATAGATGGTGCTACCGTTTATCTTGATTTCACCGACAACATTGATGGTCAGCGCCCCGGTGCTCCTGTTATACTCCATGAATGTTCCATCCGAAAAATCCAGCCGCCTGATGTTTTGGTCATTGACTTGAGGCGGCTGTTTCTCCGTGAAGTATGTGCCCAAGATCCAGCCCGTGGAAAAGTTCTTGTCATTGTTGGCGAACAAGCAAACAACCTGCTCCCCCACATCCGGCAGCCAATAATCTTTATTCGCACCGCTTCCCCGGTGGATTATATGAAGCTCCGGGCTGACTGTTCCATCTTTATCATCAAACTCAACTCTTGCCGTACTGTTTGCAGGGTTCACGCTGGAAACTGTTCCGGCCCTCACCATGCCACGCAAGGCACGCTCTGCCTCAGTATCCATCTATTACCCTCCTTAAATCCACTTTCGTGGTGTACCCGCTCCCTACATCGTGGGAGCTTTTCTTGATGATATACTTGCCATCAAAGCTGTGGAAACCTTTCAGGGTAACGGTATTGCTGGCAAGCAAGGCGAAATTGCCCAGCATGGTAAGGCTCACCGAAACTTCTTCCAGGTTCTTCTCATGCAGCTTCTTCTTAGCCAGCTTCTCAGCCTCTTCCACAGATTCAACCTTTTCATTGATCTCAAGGGTTTGCCCCTTTTCTCTTTTCGGATCTTTGAAGGTATACTCTATGAATTCATCCTTCTTGCTGTGCTTATATTTGACATGGCAGGCCTTGTATATATCATGGATGGTCTGCCTGCACTCAAATGACTTCAAAGCCGCATCACCTTTGACGATTTCAAGGACAGGCTCTGCTTTTTCATACTTCGATACATCAAAAATCACTATCTTGCCATCAGAGACTTTGAGAGAGAGGCCCGCATCTTTGCACAGTTTCTGCAGAAAAGAAAGGTCTGTTTGCTCCGACTGTTCCGCCCTCTCCAGTACCGGGTCTTCTTCTGTATCGTAGTAAAGTTCTATTTCCGCCCCCGTTGCCACATCTTTGGCAATCTGGGACAGCTTCACCTTTTCCCACGCCCTGGTTTTCTTGACTGTATTCAGTCCTTCTTGCCCTTGCGGTATGGATATGAGCTTTATTTTCGCTTCATTCGGTGCCCCGCTCAGGCTTATTTCGTCAACATCAAACTTGCCGAAGGGAAGCTCTTTGGTATCTCCCTCGCCTTCCCAGTCTGATACCTGCAAGGTGATGTCCATGGTGCTCCCCAGCTCCGGCAGCCAATCCCCCATCCACAACTCTTCCCGGTC
>Ga0256405_10007454_pt1 | contig 16454 bp, 16 predicted proteins | sample RumenRJG_02DNA_FD_189096 | JGI IMG/M metagenome (GOLD analysis project Ga0256405, IMG submission 189096) | Bovine rumen microbial communities from Lethbridge, Alberta, Canada - RJG_02 | ecosystem: Host-associated > Mammals > Digestive system > Stomach > Rumen | place: Canada: Alberta...
TGCTGTGGGAGCAATATGGCGGAGAGAACAAAAGGATCACTGACGCGGATTATGACAGGACGCTGGCGGTCAAATGCATCAACGGGACCTTTGTCGGAAGGAAAACGGAGAATGTCGTCATGTACAGAGGGATCCCCTATGTCGGCCGGCAGCCCGTCGGTGAGCTGCGCTGGAAGGCTCCGGTGGAGGCTGTTCCGGATGACGGCGTATATGAAGCGTTTTACAATGCGAAAAGCGCCTACGGGAATGGCCAGCTGGAAACGGGGTCTCTTTATTATATGGATGAAGACTGCCTCTACCTGAATATATGGAAGTCGGATGAAGCGTCTGATGAAAAGAAGCCTGTTATGGTATGGATCCACGGCGGCGCTTTTGAAGCAGGCGGCACGGTCGATCCAATGTTTGACTGCCATAATTTCGTAAAAGAGAACCCGGACGTCATCGTCGTTACAATCGCGTACAGGCTCGGCGTCTTCGGTTTCCTGCACCTGTCCCATCTGCCGGACGGCAAAGACTATCAGGATTCGCAGAATATAGGACTTCTGGATCAGATCATGGCTCTGAAATGGGTTCATGAGAATATTGCAGGCTTCGGCGGTGATCCCAGTAATGTGACAATCTTCGGTGAATCCGCAGGTGCCGCAAGCTGCACCCTGCTTCCGCTCATCAAGGGATCTCACGCCTACCTCAGGCGCGTCATTGCCGAAAGCGGTTCGATCAATCTTACGAGATCTACGGAAGAAGCCATCGAGTGCACCGATAAACTGATGGAAGCACTCGGTTGCAGTACCGTTGCCGATCTCCTGAAGATCGATGCCGAAAAGCTCCTGGAGACGGCTTCCTCACTGCTCTTCTTGTACCAGTTCCCGGAAAGAGACGGCAGGCACTTGCCGAAGGAAACATTTGAAGCCTGCGCAAACGGCGCGATGAAGGACATCGATTATCTTGTCGGCTGCAACAAGGATGAAATGGACTTTTTTGTATACAGCTTCGGGCTGGATGGGTGGGACGAATGGGTCACCAGGCGGAAAAAAGGAAAGCTTGCCCTGCTGCCGGAGGAGGAGAAAGCGCTGATCGACAGTTATTGTAATGACGTGAAGGGAGACAGCTATGAACCAGACAGCCGGCTGTTTAGCCAAAGCTGGTTCAATGCGCCGATCATCAGACTGTCTGAGGAACAGACAAAAGCCGGCGGAAAAGCGTATACCTATTACTTTACGCCGGAATCTCCCAATCCGATCATGAAATGCGGGCACGCAATCGAGCTTGCCACCGTATTTAATCATCCTGAGATGTCCGCCGAAACCGGAAGGGTATTTGACGAGACCTTCTCCAAAACCATGCGCAAGATGTGGGTGCAGTTTGCCAAGACCGGAAATCCCTCGCTCACGGCGGCTGAGTCACCCGACGGTAAGGCGAAGGAGTGGCCGCTTTATGACCTTGAGAACAAGCAGGTCATGATCTTCGACGAGTTCAACATCCATGCGGAGAAGGAATCCGAGAGACAGCTTGTGGATTGGGAGAGGACCTATTTCCTGACGAAATATTACTGCATCTGATGAAGGAAGTAAAAAATATGACAAAAAAGAGAATTTTGGCGATGACCCTGTCTCTGCTGCTCATCCTGTGCCTAAGTGGCTGCGGCAGGAAAGAAGCCTCATTGGGTACTGAATCCACTGCCATTACAGAGACTTCTGATGCAGCAGCCGAAACGACAGAGAATGATCCTTCTGATGGGGAGGATTTCGTTGTGGATCTTCCCGAGGATAACGGCGGCTTAGCCGGTGTCTATTAATGGATGCGGGCATAATAGTATATCATTCCTGAACGCTATTTTTGTGTGATGGGAGGAATATCTTGGAAACAAGATTCAAAAAGAAATCGCAGATTTTTGACATCGGAATTACGGCGGTGTGTGCAGTGCTTTCAGTGGGCATTATGCTTTATGGGCTGGTGGCATGCTTCGTTTCAGAAAGAGAACCGGATATGGGAGAAGCATGAGAGCGCGTATACATTTATCAGAGCATTTTACATATGGTAAATTACTGCGCTTTACACTGTCGCCCATTGCGATGAATTTATTCACTTCCCTCTACATTATTGTGGACGGATATTTTGTTGCCAACTATGTGGGAAAGACGGGATTTGCAGCTATAAACCTGATTATGCCCGTGCTGAATATCCTCGGAACGACTGGCTATATGTTTGGCGTGGGTGGCAGCGCACTGATCGCAAAGACGCTTGGAGAAAAGGAGAGGGAAAAAGCTGACCGTCTGTTTTCCCTGATCATTCTGGCGTCTTTCAGCCTGGGTGTTTTGATGCTGGTGCCGGGCTTTATTTTTATGCCCTGGATCGCAGCCATGCTGGGCGCAGAAAGGAAGCTCCTTGAATACAGCATACTGTACGGACGGATCTTTATTCTGGCTTTGCCTGCATGGATATTGGCGTATTCGTTCCAGCTATTTTTTGTTACTGCCGAAAAACCCCGGCTGGGGCTTGCCGTTACTGTATGTGCGGGGCTTTGTAATATTGCTCTGGATATGCTTTTTATTATCGTCTTTCAATGGGGACTTGCGGGGGCGGCAGCCGCCTCGGCTGTATCACAGGTCGTTGGAGGCCTGTATCCGCTTATTTACTTCCGTCGAAAGAATAACAGCCTCTTACGTCTGGTGAAACCCGGATGGGATGGGCGGGCACTTGTTAAATGCTGCACGAACGGATCTTCGGAATTCATGGCGGAGGCGGCATTTTCTTTCGTAGGAACCATATACAATGTACAGCTTCTTAAATATGCGGGTGAGGACGGGGTTGTCATTTACGGGCTTCTGATGTATGTCAGCCTGATCTTTTCCGCCATATTTGTGGGATATTCCAATGGGGCAGGGCCGGTATTCAGCTACCATTACGGCGCACAGAATCATACGGAGCTTAAAAACCTGAGAATAAAGAGTCTCGTAATCATCGGACTTACATCAGTCATAATGTTTATCCTCTCTGAAGTACTGGCATATCCGTTTTCCATTTTGTTCTTAAAGGATACAGGACAGCTGCTTTCAGATACGGTACACGCGTTTCAGATATTCTCTTTCGCATACCTGTTTACGGGAATGGCTATTTTCGGGTCGGGATTTTTTACTGCCTTAAACAACGGGCAGATATCTGCGCTGATCTCTTTTTTACGGACATTTGTATTTGAGCTTGGGGCTGTACTCTTCCTGCCGGTACTGTTTGGCGCGGACGGTATATGGTGTTCCGCTGTTTTCGCAGAGCTGATGGCGGCAGTAGCCGGGATCATTTTTATGGCTGCATTGCAAAGAAGGTATCATTATTAAGATAATAGTTTGACATTTGGAACATCATCTTGAAAGTGAAGGAAATGTAATCAATAATAAATAAGATGAGTACCAGTAAACTGTTAGTTTTTGAAAAGCTTCATAATATCCGGGATCTCGGAGGGATGAGGGCTTCCGATGGAAGGAGAATAGTCAGCGGAAAGCTTGTACGCTGCGGAGATCTTTCAGAGTTCTCCGAGCAGGACAGAAAGGCATTTGCCCTGCTTTCAGATACGGTGATCGACTTTCGGACGGACGGAGAGCGTAGAGAGAAGCCGGATATAAAGATACCGGATATCCGTTATCATCACATCCCGGTCCTTGATTCGCTGACGGCGGGGATTACCCGCGAGAAGGCCGCCGACCGGAATGTGTTTTCCAGATTCGGGGCTGAACCGGATAAGGCAAGACGGTATATGTGCGACATGTATCATTCTTTTGCGGAAAGTGATCTCGCCGCAGCCGGGTATGCGCAGTTTATCCGGATTCTGATGAAACCGCACGAAAGGGCTGTTGTATGGCACTGCACGGCCGGGAAGGATCGCGCGGGCATAGGCGCGGCGATTGTTGAAGAGATCCTGGGCGTGGATAGGAATGCTGTCGTGGACGATTACCTCGCAACAAATAAATACCTGCAGGGAGACATTGCATTTCTGACGGAGTTTGTAAAGTCACAGGCCGGAGAGGACGGTCTTGTGACGGAGGAAGCGCTGAAGTATCTTTTCGGAGCAGAAAGGGATTATATCGAAGAGTATTATCAGACGATAGAGAGCAAATACGGCAGCTTTGGCGGCTTTTTACGGGACGGATTGGGGCTGTCTTGGGAGGATATCCTCCAAATACAGTCACTGTATCTCACATAGTGTCAGTAGTGTAAAAAGCCCGGGGTTGTCAATATGCGGCAATTTTCAGCCTTTCTTAATATCACCTTTTACTGTCACTGTAATACTTGGGTTTTTTGATGAGGAGGAGAGCAATGGTCGGATTAAGTAATGAAAGGATTGAACAGATCCTGCATGAGGAGACGGCGAAAAAGGAAGAATTACAAACGATCCTTCGCGGCATATATACCAGATATATGCACCTGTATGAGAGATATTTTGCAGACATAGATGCACTGAACGATGATGAGGTCACTGCGCTGAAGAATTATCATGAAGAAACCATAAGTCTCGTGAAGCATTATTACATGGACATTCCTTTGGATATCTGCATGTGTATAGAAGAATTTGACAACAAATACAATGCCAAACTGCTTGGGCCTAAGTGGCATGAATATCTTTTTGGCATCTACGAGGATTTCAGGAATGAAAATGAGGATAAAGGCGAGGAATATATTAAGGCGGAGTTTAAGAAAAAAGCGCTCAAGGACTTCTATGAAGCAATGGATTATGTTTTCAGGGAAGGCTTCGATACGTGCAGCAAGAGCGTCGAAAATACGTTAAACGGGATTACGGGGCTATTGTTCGGAAAAGAATAAAGAAAGAAAAATACAACAGTAATGCCCAAATAAGGAATGATTTTATGAAGCGTGATATTATAAAAGTAATCGAATCAAGAAAAGGACATCTTGACGATCGTGTCAGGCGGGACTATATCAGGAACGGAATTGCAACGATTCCATGCCAAATTTCCAGTTACAGTGATCTGATCAGTCCATACAGTGTTAAAGGGCATTTCGAGACCCTGAATCCGGATCTTATTGATTATCTCAAGGAAGCTGCCGAACTGACGCCGGATGAGTGCCCGCTTGTTTTGAATATTATCGGGGACTGTCTGTCACAGGAGGAGAAAAAGTCCATTGAGGAATTGATCCTTGATGATGCTGCTTATAATCTCGGAATGGTAGAAAAGGAAGAGAAACGCCATGTGCGGGTTTTTTCCATTATGTTCATAGGCCTGCTTATTTTAGAGATCATACTCTTTCTTACAAGATTCCTGGTTGATGAAGTGCGCGAGTTATTCTTTGTTCCGTTCTATTTTATGGGAGATACCCTGTGTGACTATCTGTTCCTGACCGGATACGATCTCCGCAGGGACAGGAGGCAGGCCGGAAGACTCGCAAGCATGAAGGTCGTTTTTTCCGATGAGTATGAGGAGCCGAATTATATGGACGGCGACGCTGACAGATTGTATTCTGAAATTGAAAAGGATGTGATGGAAACGATCAAAGAGGAGCTGAAGGGGGAGCTTCAGTGATATTGTCAGAAAGCATGATTTGACAAGGAGACATAAATGTTGTAATCTGCGATAGCGAACATTGATAGCTTATCGTGGATTTTAATGATGCCAAGAGATAAAACATTAAGTCATATTAAGGTTAATAAGGCTATAAAGGAAGAGTTCCTAGAAAAGGGATTTAAGGACGCATCCATTCGCGGCATAGGAGCCCGCGCAGGTATGACCTCAGCCGGGTTGTACAGGCATTATGCCGATAAAGATGCTATGTTTAATGGTGTGGTTGAACCCCTGATCACGGATATTCGACGCTGGACAACCAACCACGCAAAGAAAAAGTACAGCCTTGTGGATGAACAGGCAGAGAACAGTGAACTGTTTGGAGAAACATTCATTGACCTGATAAGAGAGGTTATACTGCCAAGACGCGATGAATTCAAATTACTTATGACCTGTTCTGCAGGAACGAAATATGAAAACTTTATCCACGAGTATGCCAGTGAAAACCAGAAAGAATTCCTGGATGCTGTTCAGTATTTAAAGAATAAAGGATATCCCGCAAGGGATATTGATGAGGAGGAACTGCATATGCTGTTGTCAGCATATCTGACGGCGTGCTTCGAGCCGATAATACATGATTGCCCCGAGGATAAGATAGATAAATACTTAAACACTATACAGGAGTTCTTCATGCCGGGATGGATGAGGATCATGGGAATTAACTAAAGAGCCGCAAGGCTCTTTTTTAATGTCATAAGTTATCAGTTTGCAGTTAGCGATAACTAACGACAATCTCTGTTATCCGGTATTATGCGGTTTATATAAAGAGATCATATCAGTAGAAGAGGAGGAAAGAGAATTGGGAAAAACAGAGAAGTTCGATCACATGAAGCTGATCAGGAAATATGCCGGAGGACATAAGAACCTGATAACGCTGGGGAGATGTATCGCAGCGCTAAGCGCGATACTGGTACTGATCCCGTATTATGATCTGTGGAAGATCATCAGCATAGCGGTAAATGGAGAAGATACGGAAAGGATCAGCCATTATGCGTGGCAGGCGGTAATTCTTACCGTGACATCTCTGCTGCTCTATATAGCGGCACTGCTATGCACGCACATCGCAGCTTTCCGTGTACAGGCCAACATGAGGAGCGCTCTTATGAGAAGGATCATAACACTTCCGCTGGGTGTATTTGACGAGGACGGCACAGGCAGGATCAGGCGTATCGTAAACGATTCGACCGCTGCAACGGAAACCTTTATCGCACACCAGCTTCCGGATAAAACGGTAGCTGCCGTAACACCGATTGGGCTTTTAGTTCTGATATTTGCCTTTAACTGGAAGATAGGCCTTATCTGTATGATACCTGCGGTTTTGGGATTTGCCATCATGATGACAATGATGGGTAAGGGAATGCAGGAAAAGATGGCTGAATACCAGAATGCGCTTGAGACCATGAGCAGCGAGGCTACCGAGTACGTCAGGGGCGTGCCTGTGGTAAAGACCTTCGGGCAGACCGTTCATTCCTTCAAGAGATTCAAGGAGTGCATTGACGGATTCGGGAAATGGGCGACCGATTATACTCTTATGCTCCGTATACCGATGACGGGATTCATGACCTGTATCAATGCGATCTTTGCCTTTATCGTGATCTCCGCATTTGCCTTTTCAAAGGACGGGATCACGGCGGGGCTCATATTGAACGTGATGTACTATATCATTGTGACGCCTCTTATCACTGTGGCTCTTACTAAGGTTGCTTATTCTGGAGAGGCGGAGATGACCTTGATCGATGCGCTTAAACGTGTAGAGCAGGTCATGGAGATAGAGCCCCTTGCGGAGAATAAAAGCGGCAAGTCACCGGCGGATAACAGCGTGGAACTCAAAGGCGTTACCTACAGGTATAAGGATGCGACAAGGGATGCGGTCAAAAATGTATCCCTGAAGATCGCACCGGGAGAGCATGTGGCATTGGTCGGACCCTCAGGTTCAGGCAAGACGACGCTGGCAGAACTCATGGTCAGATTTTTTGACTTAAGCGAAGGAGAGATCCTGATCGGCGGAGTAAATGTTAAGGACATACCGTCGTCCGAGCTTATGAAGCGGGTTTCCTTTGTATTTCAGGACAGCCGTCTCATAAAGAAATCCATTTTTGAAAATGTGAGAATGGCAAGACCTGACGCTACGGAAGCAGATGTGCTGGAGGCCCTTAAGAAAGCACAGTGCATGGATATCATAGAAAAGCTTCCAAACGGGATACATACGGTAATTGGCGAAAAGGGAACTTACCTTTCGGGCGGTGAACAGCAGAGGATAACGATAGCAAGAGCGATTCTTAAGGATGCTCCGATACTGATACTTGATGAAGCGACAGCGTTCGCGGATCCCGATAATGAGGCAAAGGTGCAGGCAGCCTTTGAAGAGCTTTCAAAGGACAGGACGCTTATCATGATCGCCCACAGGCTAAGCACTGTCGTGAATGCAGACAGGATATTCGTTATGGATGACGGACAATGCACTGAGAGCGGAACCCATGAAGAATTGATGAATCAGAACGGTCTGTACAGGCGGATGTTTGACGAGTATTCAAGATCCATCGAGTGGAAGGTAGGTGCGTGAAGATGATAGAGAGATTACAGCATAAATATGCCCTGTCAAGGCAGGGAGCGGTCGATATGATCAAGGCGTGCTTAAGCGTTACGATAACGAATATCGTACTTATGATGCCTGCGGGGATCCTATATTGTCTGATAAAAGATCTTCTGGAGGGGACACTTACAAGGGAAAGAGTTCCGTTTTATGCAGTAGGTTCCGTTATCGTTATCCTTCTCATAGCGGTGACCAACTTCATACAGTATAATGCGACTTTCTTTACGACGTACAGGGAGAGCGGCGTCAGGAGAACGACGATAGCCGAAAGGCTTCGAAAGCTTCCATTGTCGTATTTCGGCAAAAAGAATATCGCGGATCTTACAACAAATATCATGGGAGACTGCGCACAGATCGAAACGGCTTCGAGTCACTGGATACCTGAGCTCATCGGCGCCGTGATATCAGTGACTATAGTGGGAATAAGCCTTTTCTTTGCCTTTGACTGGAGAATGGTGCTTGCCAGCTTCTGGGTCATTCCCGTGGCATTTATCATCATAATCACCTGTTCGGGAGCGGAAAAGAATGCGATCCGTAAGAACTCTGCAGTTAAGCTTACCATGACTGACGGGATACAGGAATGTCTGGAATCCGTGAGAGATCTCAGGGCAAACAATGCCGAAGACATATATATGGATGAACTGGAAGGCAAGATCAGGAATGTGGAGAAGGAAGCGCTCCTTACCGAGCTTAAGATGGCTGTATATGTCAATTCCGCATCCATTATCCTTAAGATCGGTATCGGTACCACCGCGGTTGTGGGAGGTGCTCTGTTTGCCAGGGGCGAGATCAGCATCCTTACATTCTTTATGTTTCTTATGCTGGTGGCAAGACTCTATGATCCCATGCAGATCACGCTTCAGAATTTTGCGGCTATCATTTCCTGCGGCGTGCAGTGTGAACGTCTTGATGAGGTGCTTTCCACTCCCATGCAGACAGGTACCGAGAAATTGAACAATAAAGGATATGACATTGTTTTTGATCATGTCGGATTTAAATATGATGACGCAACGGATGTACTTAAGGATGTTAGCTTTACGGCAAAGCAGGGGCAGGTAACGGCTCTTATCGGTCCTTCCGGCGGAGGCAAGACGACAATATCAAGACTGGCCGCAAGGTTCTGGGATGTAAATGAAGGAAAGATCACCTTGGGCGGAGATGATATCTCAAATATAGATCCCGAGACTCTGCTCACGAATTATTCGATCGTTTTCCAGGATGTGACGCTTTTTAACAATTCCGTCAAGGAGAATATCCGTATCGGGAAGAGTGGGGCTTCGGATGAAGAGGTCATGGAAGCGGCGAGGCTGGCAAATTGCGAGGAGTTTGTAAACATGCTCCCTGATAAATACGACACTTACATCGGAGAGAACGGAAGTGAGCTGTCAGGCGGAGAACGGCAGAGGATATCCATTGCAAGGGCATTTCTTAAAGATGCGCCGATCATCCTGCTTGATGAGGCGACGGCTTCTCTTGATGCGGAAAATGAAACCGCCATTCAGGAGGCGCTGTCCAGACTGATAAAGAATAAGACCGTCATGATCATAGCCCACAGAATGAGGACAATCGCAAACGCCGATCATATCGTGGTTTTGAAGGACGGAGTGGTTGCAGAGCAGGGTAGTCCCGAGTATTTAAGCAGTTTCGACAGTATCTACGGCAGAATGGCAAAACAGCAGATGAAATCATTGAACTGGAAAATGTAAAAACCGAGATGCATAAAAGGAATAAATCTGACTATAAATAAAGGCGATGCTATCCGATTTTTTATGCGTAGAATATAGACAGGAAGGCAAACGTGTGTCATTATATTAAGTTAGTCAAAGCCAACCGAAGAAAATTTTTTTGCCAAGCGGTTAGCTTATGCTAACAAGCAATAGCTCTGCCATACGGGGAGAATTAAAAAGAAGATGCAGAAGAAATCCAAAATTAATGACGCAAAGACTAAGTCAAGGGATTATTTTAATAACCACAGACGATCCAAATTGGCCGGCGGCGGATACTGGAGACATGATTATAAATATGCTTTTTCGATCATCAAAAAGATTAAGTACAGAAAAATCTCGCCATTTACATTTCAGTGTATAGCAAAGAAGTAGAAGATGGAGCGCAGCAATAGCGTATAGGTAACTTTTTTGTGAGGTGAACGAAAGATGAGATACAATGGAGTGCCGGCAGGGATGTGGATGCTGTTTAAGAAATCCTTTCAGAGGGCGCTTATAAACGATTTTGGTTACAAATCTTCTGATGCGAAGAGGATATCGAAAGCCGCAAGACCAAGATACCGAGAAATCATAGAAAAACTTCCTGAGTTTGAAAAGGAAGACAGATTCAAGACGAATATTGTAAACTGTGCGCTCCTGACGGCGTTTCTTCTCAATATGGACAGAAGACCATCGGTAGAAGAGGCGACCCGATACTATGAACATGCGATGACGAATAAGGCTACGAAGATATTCTGTCGTATGGGAGGAAAAAAGAAATTCACCGACAGTGATATTGAAGGAATGAAAAAGACAGCTGCTCTCAGAGCCGGTGACAGGAATCCGTATTCATGGAACATGGATTATCTCCCGTATAATGATGGCAGCGGATATGAGGCGAGATTCTATACATGTGGCATATGCGCCCTTATGAAGGAATACGGATTTTATGATCTGGTTCCGGCTATGTGCCACTTGGACTATACGATGAGTGAACTGGGTGGCGCTTCTGATTTTGTCAGAGAATATACACTGGCATCCGGCGGTCCGTATTGTGACTGCGGATATAAGAAGAAGGGATTGGTGTGAAGTCTATGTCTACAGAGAAAAACGAACTTAAAAAGAAAACGATCAAAACCCTGAAAGGAAAAGAGACTTTTAGGAAAGAGATCTCCGCCAGACTTTCACAGGATGAATCCCAATCCGTCATGTGTTCCAATAAATATTAAATTTTTTTTGATTATAGTTTGTGTCTCGAGAGGGCAGTCAAAAAGGGGTCAAAAAAGGTAAATAAAAAGACCATGATATATGGGCGGTTATCCAGATAGAGTTGCAACACCGTGTCCCACGATCTTACAGATCACGATGTGCGGTGTATTTATGCTTGTCCTGAGAAAAAAGAAAAACAGAGTCTGACAAATCTCTGCTTACATGGGGAAAGCCACAGCCTCGTCATATAGCTGCTTCAGTGTGCTGATGAACGTCTGCAGGCTTTCTCTGCTGTCCGTCTTATGGGAGCAGAGTACACAGTCAAAGGTATCCTTGCAATCATAGGGAATCCAGGCAAACTGTCCGCTGTGATCATTTAAGAATCCGGGGGCAAGACATATGCCTCGTCCTGCGGCAACATTGGTAAGGGTGGTTTCATGATCGGGACTGTTGAAATAGTTGATTTTTCCCGATGACATGAGCTTTTGTTGTACCGATCGCAGAAGAGCCGGTGATCCGCCTCCGACCATAAGGGTTCTTCCGTATATATCCTCATCGGTAATGATGTTTTTTGATGTAAGAGGATCATCCTTGTCCGTTATCAGATATATGTGACTTTTGAACAGCTCGTGGATAATTGTGCCTGCGAGCTGTTTTGTATGCTCTTTTAGGGTAAAAAGTACGTCAACCTCGTTTTTTAAGAATGAGTCCATACCGCCATAATATTGAAACTTTGGAGTTATCTGCACATGTGACTGTCCTTCTTCAAATATACGGATGGCTTCGGGCAGGAAGTATACAGCCTGTCTTACCATAAGGCTGATGCTGATGCTGTCTCTGTATTTGGCACTGAAATTCTGTCCCTGTTCAATGGCGCACTTCATATCCTCGCGCATATTGGTAAGAAAGCTCACAAACTGCTGACCGGCAGGAGTAAGCGTTGCGCCTTTACCGTTTCTTTCAAAGATATCGAACCCGACCTCTTCCTCCAAGAGCTTTATCTGATAGGAAAAGGTAGGCTGGCTGACAAACAGGTTCTCTGAGCCTCTTGAGAAGCTCCGAGTTCTGGCGAGTTCAATGCAGTAATCTATTTGTTTTGTGGTCATAATAACCTCTGACATCTGTGATATTTAAAAATTAAATAAGGTATATAACCTTTCTATTGGACATAATAATCCTACTGTGTGAAAATGTAAACAAGAAAACAAAAGAAATACAGCATAGGAGCTGAAAACAATTAAACGGAGGATGTTAGGATGGCAAAGACATTGATAGCTTTTTTTTCAAGGGCAGATGAGAACTATTTCAGTGGAGCAATGAGATACGTAAAGGTCGGAAATACCGAGATCGTGGTTGGACTCATGAAAGAGCTGATCGAAGCGGATACCTTTAAGATCGAGATGAAGGATCCTTATTCACCGGTATATATGATCTGCATAGATGAGGCAAAGAAAGATAAACAGAATAACGCAAGACCGGAGCTTACAAACTATCTTGAAAGCATTGATGACTATGACACTATCGTACTCGGATATCCGAACTACTGGGGAACAATCCCTATGGCAGTAGCAACCTTCCTTGAGAGATATGATTTTACCGGGAAGACGATACTTCCTCTTTGCACCAACGAGGGAAGTGGGATGGGTTCAAGTGAGAGCGATGTAAAAAAATATGCCAAAGGAGCAGATGTTAAGAGCGGACTATCCATTACAGGAAGTCAGGCTGCGGATTCCAAAGGTGCGGTAGAGAAGTGGTTTAAGGCAAACGGGGTTATGTAAGAAGCTTAAGGATCGGAGGAAAGAAAAGATGGATTACGAAGCAGGATATGTATATAAACTGATGGATCAGGGAGGTCCTACGGATAACAGGGAGCCGTACTTTAAAGAAGCCGTGGATGAGATGATGAGAGCAAGGGTGCTGTGTGCCAGAGCGAATGCGAAGATGCCGGATGATCCCACCTATGTAAATGATCTGGAAGAGCTGTTTGGCAGAAAGCTTGATGATGTGAGGATCCTTACACCTTTTATCTGCGATTTCGGAAACAGGGTGAAATTCGGCAAGGGAGTTTTCTTGAATCATTCAGCTATCCTTTCCGCATCAGGCGGCATTGAATTTGAGGACGGTGTGATGTCCGCACCGGAACTCAGGATCGCAAGCATCAATCATGACATGAATGAGCGTCATACAAAATACACCTACGGGAAGGTTCTGGTTAAGAAAAACGCATGGCTTGGCATGAACGTAACGATATGCCCGGGTGTTACCATCGGAGAATACGCTGTGGTAGCTGCCGGAGCTGTTGTAACCAAGGATGTACCTGCCTATGCGGTTGTTGGCGGAGTTCCTGCCAAGGTGATCAGGATGCAGGATCCGTCGGAACAAAAGGAATAAGCCCATGAATGTCTAACATAGCCCAAATGGAGTATAATCTTTCTTACATGAAGGGCTTCTGACTGCATTAGCTGTAAGCAGTGCGAAAGAGCCTGTCCACAGATTAACCGTCCTGATGAAGCCATCATTAAGAAGTGGCTTGATGAAGTACTGTAAATGGAAAGAGGTACGGCAATGAAATATACGAAACTTGGAAATTCTGATCTGAATGTATCCCGTATCTGCATGGGATGTATGGGATTTGGAGATGCTGCAAAGGGACAGCACAGCTGGACGATAGATGAGGAGCACTCCAGAGAGATCATAAAAAGGGGTCTTGATCTTGGAGTTAATTTTTATGACACGGCAATCGCTTATCAGAGCGGAACCAGTGAGCAATATGTAGGCAGGGCACTCAGAGATTTTGCAAAGCGCGAGGATGTTGTTGTCGCAACAAAATTCCTTCCGAGGACACCCGAAGAGATAGAAAAAGGAATCACCGGTCAGCAGCATATAGAAAATATGATAAACACAAGCCTTCAAAACCTTGGAATGGACTATGTGGATCTGTATATCTATCACATGTGGGACTGGAATACAGATATCTACGACATCATGGATGGCTTACATCGCATAGTGAAAGCAGGGAAGGCAAGATATATCGGTATTTCAAACTGTTTTGCATGGCAGATTGCAAAGGCAAATGCGCTGGCAGAAAAAGAAGGCTTTGCAAAGTTTGTTTCTATACAGGGACATTATAATCTGATCTTCCGTGAAGAAGAGCGCGAGATGGTGCCGTATTGTGAAGAAGAGAATATCGCACTCACTCCGTACAGTGCGCTGGCAAGTGGAAGACTATCCAGAAAGCCCGGTGAGGGAGATACCAAGAGAGCTGCCGAGGATACCTATGCCAAGTTTAAATATGACGCTACGGCGGAGCTGGATGCTGTGATCATAGACCGTGTGGCAGAACTGGCTGAGAAAAATGGCGTGACTATGACGGAAATATCACTGGCTTGGCTCCTTACAAAAGTGGCGTCGCCTGTGGTAGGTGCGACCAAGCTCCATCATATAGAAGGTGCAGCAAAAGCGGTAGATCTGGAACTGACGGATGAAGAGCTTGATTACCTTGAAGAGCCATATGTCCCCCATCCGCTTGCAGGTGTCATGGCGCAGAATAAAAGAACTGATGCATCCAAAAAACATGCTTGGACTACAGGAGCACAGATAATAGTAGGAGGAGAGAAATAAGATGGCAGAAAAAATCGTACAGACAGCAGGAAGAGATCAGCTTGGTGAGTTTGCGCCGATGTTCGCACACTTAAATGATGACGTACTCTTTGGTGAGGTATGGAATGAAGAAGCAATAGATGTTAAGACAAAATGCATCATTACGGTAGTTTCACTTATGGCATCAGGTATCACGGATTCATCACTTTCATATCACCTTCAGAATGCAAAGGCTCACGGTGTCACAAGGGAAGAGATTGCAGCAATCATTACTCATGCCACTATGTATGTAGGATGGCCTAAGGGTTGGGCAGTATTCAGACTGGCAAAAGAAGTGTGGAATGAAACGACAGAGGCTGTTACAGAGAAGGATAAGTATCAGAATACTATTTTCTTCCCTATCGGAGAAGAAAATCCTTATGGAGAGTTCTTCGTAGGACAGAGCTATCTTGCTCCTGTATCAAAAGAGCAGGTTTCTATTTTCAATGTAACCTTTGAGCCGGGATGCAGAAATAATTGGCATATCCACCATGCGAAAAACGGCGGCGGACAGATGCTGATCTGCATCGGTGGAAGAGGATATTATCAGGAATTGGGCAAGGAAGCCGTGGAGATAACTCCAGGTAAAGTAATAAACATTCCTGCTGAAGTAAAGCACTGGCACGGAGCAGCGCCGGATTCATGGTTCTCACATCTTGCGATTGAGGTTGCCGGGGAAGAAACAAGTAATGAATGGCTTGAAGCTGTATCTGATGAAGACTACGGCAAACTGAAATAGTAGGATGAGATCAGATCCTGGATAGAGGGTTTACAGTAAAGAAAGAGCAGAGGACGGTTACGTGCAAGGAAAACATAATACCATGATAAAAAGAATTGTGGATGTCTGTATGACCGTCCTCTTATTATGCCTGATGGCTTATCAGGTTACAGGCGAAGTATTGCATGAATGGATCGGAATGGGCATGACTGCACTCGTCATTATCCATCAGATCCTTAACAGGAAATGGTATGGTGCGATTTTTAAAGGAAAATACAATCCATACCGGATAGTAACGACTGTAGTAAATATAGCCCTTCTTTTATCCTTCGCACTTACAGCTTTCTGTGGTATGTCAATGAGTGGACATGCGGTGCCTTTCCTCTATGGTATGACAAAGGTTTCTTTTGCCAGAAGGATGCATCTGTCCATGTCTCACTGGGCATTTATTCTCATGGGTTTGCATCTGGGGATGCATATTCCTGTGATGTTTGCCGGGCTTAAGCTTACAGACAAACTAAAGACGGTGATATCCGCAGCATTATGTGTTGTGGCAGGTATCGGACTATTTTTGTTCATCAGGAACGGAATGCCCGGATATCTGTTTTTCAGGGTCCCTTTTGCACTCCTTGATTATGAGAAAGCGGGGATCCTTGTATTTCTTGAGAATATCCTCATGCTTTCATTCTGGGCATTTATTGGAACCGAGGTTGCGATTCTTTGTAGGAATTCTCAGATGAAAGCAGAAGATAAAAAGAATCCGCTACTTCCTGTGGTATTCATCATGGGTGCAATAATCTTAGGACTTGTGATCAATATGATATCAGGCAGCATGAACAAAGAGAATTTTGGTGGAGCAGGGTGGAGCAGCTCAGATACAGATGTAATGACTCCCTCACATGGTAAGGAGTTTTTACATCGTACGGTAAGCACTTTTTAACATGCCTCGGTAAGCAGTTTTTAACATCGGTCGGTAAGGACTTTTTAACACGCCCCGGTAAGCAGTTTTTTACATGGCATGG
>Ga0256405_10007456_pt1 | contig 16452 bp, 12 predicted proteins | sample RumenRJG_02DNA_FD_189096 | JGI IMG/M metagenome (GOLD analysis project Ga0256405, IMG submission 189096) | Bovine rumen microbial communities from Lethbridge, Alberta, Canada - RJG_02 | ecosystem: Host-associated > Mammals > Digestive system > Stomach > Rumen | place: Canada: Alberta...
CTAAACTTTGAGCCAATTGGAAGTAAGTACTTCTCATAAATTTCTAATAATTTGCTATCACGTAGTAACTTATGAATTGGTCTACGTGCATGGCAGTAACATCTTGCAAGGCTGATTTTATAGCCTTTTTGGTTAAGATGACGCATAGCCTTTTGGTACGCAGTAAATCCGTCAGAAATTAGACTATCCACTGTTATCTTACCAAGGCCTACTTCCTCAATGATATTGACAACATTAGAGAAAGAGCGACTATCTGATACCATAAAGTATGATGCTTTAACATCTTCACTATGACCATTGTGCACTGCCCATATGTATGAGTGATGCTTAGTTGCAGAGGTATTCTCTCTTACATTAACAGTGGTCTCATCCATGATTGCAGTTTTATTTTTAGACAATAAGTCTTTTAAAATCTCTTTTGCAACAGGTGCGCAGAAGGCTCTTGAGAAACCATTGATAATGTTAATTATATTCTGAGTTGTAAAACTACAACCACAGCCCTGCATGTACTTTGCAATTCTGCTCTTAGGAACAGTTAATACACTATTCCATGCACACATATCAGCAGCAAGTCCATTTGCAACTTGGCTCTTTTTAAATGTTGGTAAATATGAGCCATCATTGATGTCTCTCATATACCTAGGTGAAATGGCTCTATTGCCATTTTCATCTTCAACTAAGAAATCTTCAAAGTTAATTGTGCTCTTAATTACAGTATCAGCACTAAAGATATTTAATGACTCCTGTTTTCTCTGGGTTAGTGTCTGTACTCGGTCTAGGTTTGAGCTAGGCTTGTACAACTTTGATTGCTTAATTTCTTGATTTGCAATATTATTTGCAATTTCCTCAAGCTCGGTTACGTCTGGGCTTGACTGAGGTTTGTCGGAGGTTACGACACTTCCTTTATGAATAACTGTGGTATCAGCCTTAGCACCTGGAGCTTCAAAACGCTCAATAGGTACAAACTCAGCAGGATTTATCTCGTTTTGCTGACCACAATTCATGCATTTAGCACGGCCTACTGAAATATTAGCGGTAGCTACATTGGCATTCATCTTTACCATAAGTTCATTAAAGCGAGCAACAACAGAGGTTATTCTCATCTTTTGAGCACTCTGGCAGTTGCAGCAGTAATTTGTAATTTCAGAGCCCTCTTTGATTTTGAGCACAGAGTTAGACTTTTGCTGCTCAACAGGTGTTACGATGTTCTCATCATTAACAACGCTAGCATCGCCTGTTTCGCCATCAACGTCTAAATCAATATCTTTGAGTACCTCATCATTTACCTTAGAGAAGGCGTCATCTACGTTCTTTAAAGAGCCATCCTTGATTGTAGGATTTGCTGCATTTACATTACCATTAGCAGAAATCTCAGTATTATTTACAGTAGCTTCAATATCACCATCATCGATGATGTCCTGAGTTTCTGCTTCAGTGGTATCACATGAAACTTCATCTACTACGATCTTGCCAGGTTCATTTGTGCTTTCATCTCCATCATCAGAGTCTTCTGCTGATGGAGTGCTTGGAATAGTCTTTTCACTACCGCCATTTTTCATGGCTCCACGTATGTAGCTAGACTGATTTTCTGTATAGAAAATAAACTGCTTAACAACATCTAAAAAGTACTTGTTGAGCTCATCAATCTCAGAGATAGAGATGTTAGGAATTCTATCTTCATGAAAAAGCTCGTGATAGCCAATTTGTGCATCTTTAATTTCATTGATGCAGTTTTTTAAAATACTCTCTAGGTTAGTATTAAGCACAGTGATCCTGTCATTCTCTTCCTTGAGATTTTTAACATCTTCTCTGGTCTTATCTAACTCTTTTTGAGTCTTATTTAGCTCCTTGCTTTGTTTTTGCTCCATCTTGGCATGTTGCTGGATCATTTCTAGAATAGCAGCAGGGCTTAAATCATTAACTCCTAATGCTTTAAGCTCTTCGAGTGCTTTTAAATTTTGCTTGTCGTTGTAAACTGCCATTTTGGAAATTCCTTGTTTAATGCCTATCATCTGAATTAATGGCGGGCATTGTACAGAAGTTTTCTTGGGATTAATAGTACCCCAAAGGACTTTTTTTAAACTTTTTTAAGCTCACATTTATGGCTTTTGAAAAGTTTTTAAAGCTTTATTTTTTCCGTACTTAGCGTACCAGTGCGCATTAGCTCCTCTAGCTCAGATTTATTAATAGTGCTAGGAATTAAACCTTCATCTAACATCACTTTAAATCTGCCAGAGTGCAAAACTCGCACAGTTAGAGTGACACCATATCGGTCATAGGATATGATTTTGCATCTATCCCTAAACTTATTGAATGTAATGACATTGATAGGATCAACACCATTCCAATCATACTTAGCAGCATTAGCTGAGAGGTTAGCCATAAGTCTAGGTACGCCGAACCTGCCACTTACAGGTTGTCTTGCAATAAGGATTTTACCCTCAGGTAAGAAATAACTCATAGCTCACCATCCCGTACTTCACGCATAAGCTCTAGAACTACCTCTTGTGGATTTTTACCTCCACAATTAAAGTAGAATTCCATCCCTTGATACCGCATCATTACTTGATTGTACGGTACCCTTGGTTGCCTATTATCGAAATTAGGTGAGTTTCCTCGGATATCATTACTGTAATAAGGGCGACGGTCATGGTATTGCTTGCCATAATAGGGCTGATTGCGTCTATCATGGTTGTAACCTCGATTATTGCGAGGTTGATGATAACCATCATGGTAGCCATTTCTTGAGTGAGCATGATAGTTGCTTTGACATCTATCTACAGGATAGTACTTACCAGGCTGTCGCTTAGGCTCAGCTGTTGGCTCTGTTTCTTTAGATGACTCGGCGTCTTTCTTATCTTTTGAGTCATGCTCATCATCTTGAACCTGAATAAAGCCAAAATCGGAATCTTCTGAAACAGGATCAGTATCAGAGGTATCCATTTTGATCTTTTCTACAAGTTCTACCCAACAGCATTTTGCAACACGTGCAGCTACTGAGTATAGGATGCGCTGACTGATGCCTAGACGCTTACTGATAAGGTAGCTATCAAGACCTTGCTTCAAAAATGTTACTATATTGTTAAAGAGCATTTGCAAAGCTTTCTGCTCGCGAGCCTCAAACATTGCTTTGCCCATGCTTGAGATGCCAATTGATTTGGCAATATTAGCGTGCATAGAGTACTTTTCTGCAAGTACTAAGATTGAATCTGTGCCTTGGATTAAATCCTGGGCAAGATTGTTTTCTACATTAGCAGGTACTTGACCTCGCTTTTGATACAAATTACACATCATTAGATCTCCTGAATTTTGGACAACCTAATGATACACAAACCGCATTCCTATGGGTGTTCGCAATAGTTGTTAGTTACAGAGACTATCCGCACATTGTTACGGACAAACGCGATAAAAAGTAGCACCAATCTCTAAAAACGACTTTGTATAGCCAATTAGACGAGAGCTACTTCAAAGTTTTAGAGTAACTAAATCTCTGAAAATCTAATTGAGCTAATACTCAATTCTCAATTTCAAAAAATCTGCTTATGTTCCTTTATATGGAATGCTAAATTACTATCTTTATGGAAAATAAATAACCAAGCTCAAAGAAAATGTTAACATTCAGCCTCGTGTGGCTAATTCTCTATTTTTCAATATCAATTACTGTCACAAGCCGTAGCAAAAATAATTCTCTTTGTTAAAGAGATAAAACTTATCTATCCTAATAAATGATTTTAGATACAATATTCTTTAACATAATTGTTTAGAAAGTTAATGAAGATTTGATAAGAGTGATTACTTCTGAAGATGTCATGTTTGCTCCTCACAAAGGGAGAAAAATGAAGACTGAGGAAGATGAAAAGAGTTAAAAGTTTTTAATAGTAAATTTATAAATGAAACCAAAATCAATTAATTCCTTAATGAAATATTTAAGAGATTATAAACATATTAATATTTCAGGAAGTTCTGATAAGTTAAAGCTAAGTAATATTGGCTATTACCATGGATATAAAGGATATAGATACATATTTAATTCCCAAAAACAGATAAATTTTAAAAATTTTGATGAGTTAATTGGTATCTATAATTTTGATACAAAGGTTAAAGCGCTCTTTTATCCTTGGGTAATGTTTATTGAAACTGCAATTAAAAATTACGTATTACAGTCTGTTGTGGAATTTGCAAAATCTGAAAATTTCAACACAATTTACAATGAGGTACTGGATAACTATAAACAATTCGAAAATAAAGAAAGTAAAAATGTTGCTTGCGAGCGGAAGAATGCCTTAAAAAGCCGCAACGAATTGCGCAGTTGGATTTATGGAAAATTAGCAACAAAGTTTAAAGATGGGCATAAAATCGCAAATCACTTTTTATTAAATGACAGACCTGTTCCAATTTGGGCAATTTTTGAGCTGTTAACGCTAGGTGAGTTTGGTCATTTTGTAAAATGCATAAACAGTAAAGTTAGAAAAGATATATCAACAAGAATTGGAATAAGGCAGTCAGATGATAGTGGTGCAGCTTTAACAGAAAAGTTTATCTTTATTCTTAAAGAACTCAGAAATGCTATTGCTCACAATGATGTTGTATTTGACACAAGATTTCGTGTTTCAAAAATAAAAGAAAATGTTTTAAGTTCGATCTCAAATGATACTTTAATTTCTGATGTAACATTTAAAACTATTACTGATTATTTAATATTTGTAGTATATCTTTTGAAAAAGTTTGGAGTATCGAGAACTGAACTAAATACATTAGTTAATGAGTTTGATAAAGCAGTTACTTTACTGAAGGGGACTATTGACACTTCTACTTTTAATCAAATTATTTATACAAATAATAGAAGTAAAATCAGAACGTTAAAGATGTATATTTCAAAGAGACCTTGAAATACTTTAGAAAGTATCTATAATAAAATTGAATTGCGGTATATCTCTGCGGAGAATACCTAGGAGAGTCGGATGCGTCCGGCTCTTCTTGTTTATGACAACCGATAATCTAAATTTATACAGCAATCAAATCTGCTAACAATTTCAATTACCTCGTAACAAAGTTTTTGTACCGAACAAGACTTTTTAGAATTTCACAGAGATACGATATTCATACCTTAGCTCTAATTTACAAATACCCACTAATGAAAAATCCAACAATTGCTCACAGATCACCCAAAATCTGATCACCTTTTAGGTGATCACGTGTCATAAAACGTGTTCCAAACGTGTTCTTCAGAAAAATTTCGTGTGACAGCAAAGTAAGTATTTTGCTTTAAAATCAAATGGATACAGCTATTCTGAGAAAGATTTTTAAGGTCTTAAAATTTGGGAAATCATCAGAAGTGGCAGGGGCAGAAAGACTCGAACTCTCAACCGTCGGTTTTGGAGACCGCTGTTCTACCATTAGAACTATGCCCCTGTGGAATTGCCGTAGTATTATCAACAAATTGCCCCTCTTTGTAAAGGGGCATATCAAAATAAATTTAATAATTTTTTAACAATGGCATATATAAGGCTTTTTGTTAAGCTTCACTTTGAGTTTTTTCACCTTCATTCTGCTCTAATTTCTTCATTTCAAAGAAATTATGACGAGTTTTATAGTAAACCACCGCAAGAATTGAGGTAATCACAGTCATATAAAGAGCATATTGGCCATAACTCTTTATCATGTCAGACAGTGGTAAACCTCTCATAGCAAAGTCACGCCAGAACTCATACTCCCATGTAAGTGGAAAACAAAACTTAACTGTATTTACCCATGCTGGCATATAGCCTGATGCTAAAAGTGATCCTCCAAGGATAAAGCCAGGTGGCACAATTAAGATCATCTTACTGCCACCTTCACTAGGTTGATTAGTCTTCCATGTTACTAATAAAGCAAGCACACTAATGGAAAAACCTGTCATCAGCATACTTGGCAGATGAAAGAAATAGTTTCCTTCAAATCTCATTTGACCAAAGATAATAAGTGGCGCCGTTACAAGTGAGATTGCTGTAGTGTAGATAAGAGCATAAGGTAACAGTCTTGCTAAAAGGCAGGCCAAGCCGTCTTCTAAAATTGTCTGCCAACGCATTGAGACTTTAAAGCGACCTACCAGCATTACTGAGGTAAGACCTAAGATAATGGATGAGAAAAAGTAGATAAAGGCACTACAAAAGGTAATAGATGCTGAGGTTGTAGGATTGTACAGTTCTCTTTTTACCATATCCATAGGTTGCAACAGTGCCTGTACCTTTTCACTGGAGGCTTTAGCCAGCGCTGCCACCTCTGGAGCTGAGTTCTCAGCTCCTAATGTGGCTATCATCTCGCTTAAATTAGCAATAGCCTGACCGTTTTGCCCAAGATTTGAGTAATCAGCAAAATAGCCAATATTAAAGGTTCTGTCGCGTCTTTTGAGCTCTTTTTCCAATCCTTTTGGAAAGTAGAGTACGCCGATGTTTTTGTCATGAGCAGTAAGATCACGCACTGACACAGGTGAATGGTAAACCTCGGTGATTTCTACATAAGCTGAGGTATTTAACTTCTCAATTAAGGTTGTAGATAACTGTGAGCTATCAAGATCGATAACCGCGATCTTACCTTCAAACACCTCACCATGACGGGCACATACTGATACTATCAGGGTGATCATAATCGCCATCATGAAAGCTGCGATATGGTAAGGAATGAACCTGCCTGAGAGCATCGCCTGAAACTCCTCGTCTATGGAGGATATGATTTTATTCATCACGTACCTCCATCGTCATACCGGTTAATACCTCAGGTGAGTCTACATATATTCTTACCTGAAATGAGGTCAGATCACCTAAACCGCGCTCACGGGTCATTCTAAGATCTGCAAAGGTAGGAGCTGCTGTTGCAAACCTTACTGTACCTGTAAGATCTTTATCTGTAGCTACACAATGAACTTTTACTTTATTTCCCCTTTTATACTTTAGTACCTGATCTTCACTTACATAGATATCAAAGTACTTTCTGTCAGTCTCGAGTGTAAGTCCTGAGGAATTAGGAGATACCAGTTCACCCTGCTGATATAAGATCTTTAAGATCTTGCCGTCACATGGGGCAATTAAAGTTAAACGTCTGTAGTTGACCTCTTCTTGTTTTAATTGAGCTTCAGTCTGCTTTAATTGAGCTTTAAGGTTATCTAAAGCGTTGTGCATGTTATCAATCTCAAGTCTTTCATTCTTAATTGATAACAAGGTCATGCCCTTTGCTGAACCTGTTCTTTTTAACTTTTCTATCTGCTCGTCTGTGGCACCATAAATTGCAGCCTGCAACTTACGCAAAGCTTGAGTTTTAGCAGCCCCTGCCTGAATATTCTGTGAATTAGCACTGTCATAGTCTGACTTTGAGATGCTTCTAGTATTAACTAATGAGTTAGCTCTTTTATATTGCTTTTGAGCTAAAAGATTAGCTGATTCTGATGCTGTAAGAGATTGCTTTAACTGTTCAATCTCTTTCCATTTAGTTAACTCCTCTAAATCAACATTAGCTTTTCTAATCTCAATTTCGTTTTCCTTTGAAAGAATCAAAGCCTTTTGAGCTTCAATTGAAGCTTTGGTTCTTTCAATACTGATAGCTGTATCAGTATCATCTAAGACCATTAGAACCTCACCTTTTTTTACCATTTGAGATTCTTCAATATCACGCTTTATGAGCACTCCACCTACATTTTCAAAGGAGACATCTACAGTATCAGCTGTAAGCACTCCTGACTTAATGCTTTTAGCAATAGTGGTGGCATCACCTCTTGAACCAAAATAAATAAGAGTTGAACTGATGATGAGTAATGAAAACATGGTAAGTAGAGTTCTTAGAGCACCTCTACTCATATTTGAATTTAATTTCACTTTTACATACCGAAAGTCTTGTGGCGGTACACGTTCTTACTGGTACCTATAACTTGAGTATGGAAAAATTGAAAAATTTTTGTACGTTACAAAAATCAAAAAGTTGTGCAATACAAAAGCGACAAATTTCAAAAAGTTATTCATATATCACACAAAATTTACGCCATTATGCGCAATCGGATAATGACAATTTTGTCATTAAATCATTGAGTATTTTAAAATTCGATCTATACTTAATGACACAAGTGTCATTAAAGGCAAATAAAAATGGATAATAAAAACAGAATAAGACGCAAAGATACCCGTCCTACAGAAATCGTCATGTGTGCGATGAAACTGTTTGTTGAGAATGGCTATTTTGAGACTAACTTTCAGGATATAGCCAATGAAGGACATCTAGCGCGCTCAACTATCTATCTGTACTTTAAAGATAAGAAATCAATCTTAAAAGCTGCGCTTAAAAAGAAGTTTGAAGAGAATAAAAGCAGCTTAATCGATTTGAACCAGGATGAGAATGATACTTTCCATGAAAGAATGGCCAAGATCTTAACTAGAATGCAAAAAATCACCAAAGACGAGTTCTTTAAGCGTTTTTGCATCATGATGACTGAATTGTCAGCTAAAGATCCTGAAATTGCCAAGATTTGGAAAGAAGAGATTTTTGATAAATTACAAAAGATCTGGGCTTCTATGTGTGAAGAGTTCAACCTTGATCCTAAATACAGAGAATATATCTTTAATGTTCTCTATTCGGTGTTTTTAATGTCTTGTGTGTCATCTGTCTGCTTTGGAAAAGAAAGTCCATTTATGGATTTTGTAAGTTTCTCAGAACTTACCAAAGCTGATATTCAACAGGGTAAATTTGATTGGATGCTAAATCATGAATAAGAAGATTATTGTTGCTTTTTTTGTCCTAACTGCTGCCGTTTGTGCAGGCATCATGTATTCAAAATATCAGGGATCTGTTGAGCTTACAAAAGCTTATGGCAATGTTGACATCAGACAAAGCTCACTCTCTTTTGAAAGATCAGGACGCATCATCAAATTAAACTTTGATGAAGGTCAGAGAGTTAAACAAGGTGATGTTCTAGCAGTTCTTGATACTAAAGATCTTAACTATCAGATACAGATCAATGAAGCCCTAATGCGTCAGGCTAAAGCTTCATTAGATGAGATGGTTCGAGGTTATAGAACTGAGGATATTAAACAGGCAGGCGCTAATGTACAAAGACTTGAGGATAACTTAAAGTTAGCCACAGTCACTAACGAGCGTTATCAGAAACTGTATAAAGCAAGAAGTGTTTCTGCTCAGGAAAAAGATAATGCCTTTTACTCTATGACTCAGATTAAAGCTCAATTAGATGAAGCATCAGCTAAATACAAGCAAATGCTAAAAGGCTATCGAGTTGAGGACATTGAAAAGGCTCAGGCTCAATATGACAGCACTGTAGCTCAGGTTAATTACTTAAATTACCAAAAAGACGAGCAAAGCGTCATTAAAGCTCCTTTTGATGGTGTCATCCGCACTAGAAAGAGTGAATTAGGTGATATGGCTTCTCCTCAAAGCACTGTCTTTGAGTTATCAGTAATTGATAAAAAGAGAGTACGCATTTATCTAACCGAAAAGCAGTTACCTTTAGTAAAGATAGGCGCTAAAGCTTATATCAGTGGTGTTGATGACAATAAGATTGAAGGCACAGTAGCTTATATCAGTGATACAGCAATGTTCACTCCTAAGACTGTACAGACAGAGGACTTAAGACCTGATCTTGTATATGAGGTAAGAGTAGATACTAATGATCCTAATAACAACTTGCGCTTAGGTCAGAGTGTCACTGTTGATTTTACAAAAGAGTAAAAGTCTTTGGTAAGAATAAGCAATCTGTAAGAAAGACACATGTGCAGGCTGATACATGTGCGATAGATACAGATCTAAGTAATTACCTGAGTAAGTCATTGTCTGAGTAAGTTATTGCCAGAACAAGTTATTGCCTGCGTATGTAACTGACAGTACTGGTTTCAATGTAAAGTAGTGATAAGAGCAAAATGAACAGCATTATTAAGATTATCTCTCTTTATAAAGCCTATAAGGTCAAAGGTAAGAAAGATGTGAATGTCTATAGTGATTTTTCACTGGATATTGCAGCATCTAATCACTTTATTTGTCTTACAGGACCTGACGGTGCTGGTAAATCTACGCTTTTAAAACTGCTCTCAGGTGTTGTAAGAGCAGATAGTGGTGAAGTCCTTCTAGATAACTTAAAGCCTGACAATAACAATGAGAATTTCACTAAAGAAATCGGCTATATGTCGCAGACACTAGGTCTTTATGGAGAACTTAGTGTCTTAGATAATCTAAGGATCTTTTCAGGATTAAAAGGACTAAATCTAAAAGAGAATGAGGATTATCTTTTAGATTTATTAAAAAAGGTCAATCTTTTACAGTTTAAAGATCGTGAAGCTGATGCTCTATCAGGCGGTATGAAGCAAAAACTAGGTCTTACCTGTGCTATTGCTTCAAAACCAAGAATTCTAATTTTAGATGAGCCTACAGTTGGTGTTGATCCTGTATCCCGTCAGGAGCTATGGGACATTATCTATGACTATATCAATAAGGCTCAGGCTTATTGCATCTTTTCTACAGCCTATCTTGAGGAGGCTGCCAAAGCTGACATCACGTTAATGATGAATGATGCAAAAGTCGTATTGCAAGGAAAACCTTCTGATATCTCACACAAGATGGAAGGCAGGACCTACAGCGTTGAGTTAGGAGAGCTTAATTATCAGAAAACAGTACGTGAGGTAATGTCCATCTCAGAGCGTTGCTATAAAGCCTCCCCTCTTGTAGATGTCTGCCCTCGTTTAAGTAAAATCGATGTTGTTACTAAAGATACAGACTGTGAAACACTAATCCATAACTTTTTAAAAGACAATTTAGGCATTGAGGTTACAGTAAATAAAAGAGAACCTATCCTTGAGGATGCATATATCTATCAGAGCTATTTGAATAAGCTTAATAAAGATGGTGCTAATACTGGTAAAGATAATGTTTCCACAGCTTATACCCCACTTAAGGTCACTCCATATGACACTGGCACACCTGTAGTTTCTGTTGAAAAGATTAAAAAGAAATTTGGTAATTTTACAGCAGTACATCAATCAAGCTTTAATGTGCACAAAGGTGAGATCTTTGGATTATTAGGTCCAAATGGTGCTGGTAAAACCACCACCTTTAGAATGATCTGCGGTTTGTTAAAACCAACCTCTGGTAATGTAACTGTAAACGGTTTTGATCTTAAAAAAGCCAAAGATGATGCTAGAGCGACTATTGGCTATGTATCGCAGAAGTTCTCTTTGTACAGAAAGCTTAATGTCTATCAGAATTTAGAGTACTTTGGATTGAGTTACGGACTTGATGTCAAACCACTAAAAGCTCGTATTGAAGAACTTTTAGATGAGTTTTCATTACGTAAATACAAAGATATTCAAAGTGAGGATCTGCCCTTTGGTTTACAGCGTCAGCTCTCAATGGCTTGTGCTCTAATTCATAAACCTAAAATTCTCTTTTTAGATGAGGCAACCTCTGGAGCTGATCCTGTAGCACGCCGTGTTTTCTGGGACAGGGTGAGCGCTTTAGCTTCAAGTGGAACCTGTGTGATTGTAACAACCCACTTTATGGAAGAGTCTGAGTACTGTGATAACTTTTTAATTCAGGATCAGGGCAAGCTCTTAGTTTTAGGTGCTCCTGACAAGATCTGCATTAAAGACGGTCACAGGATTAGTATTGAACAGGCCTTTGTGGAGCTTGTTCATAAGTTTAGAGCTCAAAAGGCATAAAGGAGAATGAGTATGTTCAGATATCTACCAATTCTTCTGGAAAAAGAGTTCAAACAGATCTTAAAAGACAAATCTGTGTTTGTATTAGCTTTCTTACTGCCAATGCTTCTAGTAGTTATCTACGGTAGTGCTGTAAGAATGGAAGTAAAACCTGTAAAGCTGTGTATCAGTACATATTATGAAAGCGCTCTTGAAAGAGCCATTACTGATGAGTTTATAGGATCTCCATATTATGAGGTTACAGTAGAAAAAAGCTTTGCTAAGGCCCAGCAGTTATTTGCTGATAATAAAGTAAAAGCCCTTTTGTACTTACCAAATGATTTGCCTAATCGTGTGCAAAAAGGCAATGGTGAGCTTATGCTCTATTTAAATGGTGTGGAAGCTCAGCTCTCATCCATCTCTGAGATTTACATAAAATCAACCATCCAAAGTGCTGTTTCAAAATTAAGTAATACCAAAAGCTCAAGGATTACAGTTAATACCCGCAACTGGTTTAATGAATCTAATGAATCTGTTTGGTTCTTAATGTCAGGACAATACGTAAGTATCATTACTTTAATCAGTATCTTTTTAGGTGGCTTTGTCATTGCTCGTGAATGGGATAGAAAAACGATTGAGTCATTAGCTGCTACTAATGCTTCAGCTTTTGAGATTGTGCTCTCTAAAGTCATTGTCTATTACATTATGGCAATTTGGTCGATGTTCATCATCCTGGGTATGGGTGAGCTTTTATATGACATTCCAATTCGAGGCAGTATCATAGGCTTAGTTTTAAGCTTATCTGTATATGTTCTAGAGATGATCTGCTTAGGTGTGCTTATCTCCTCTTTCATGAAGAATCAGTTCACCGCAGCTCAGCTAGCTGTGATCATAGGTTTCCTACCTACAGTGATGTTGTCAGGTCTTATCTTTGACCTACGTGCTGTACAACCATTTATCCGTGTTATAGGTACGATTATTCCTCCTACCTATGAGGTTAAAGCCATGAGAATTAACATGCTCTCTGGTGGTAATGAGCTGTTTTTAATTGCTAACTTCTTTATTCAGTTATTCTGGTGTGCGCTGTTTTTCACCCTCACCGTAAGACAAGTTAAAAAGGACAGCAAATGATGAGAACTTTAATTAGAAAATCTTTGCTAAGAATTTTAGCTTTAATTAAAAAAGAGATTTTAACTATTCTAATGGACAAAAAGTCACGTGCCGTACTTTTTGCCCCTATCATCGTGCAGTGTATTATCTTTGGTTATGGTGCATCATATCATTTAGAGAATGTACCTTATGCAATCTATAACCAAAGCAATGACAGTGTAAGTTATGAGATTGAACAGGAGCTTTTAAAAACTCCAAAATTCAAGCTCATTGAAAAGTGCCACACCATGGACTGTTTAAGAAAGAGTGTAGATTCACAAAAGAGTCTTATTGGTATTTTTATAGACTCAAACTTTAAGAATACCCTTCAGGCTAATATTATTCTTGATGCACGAAATACAGCCTCTGCTAATACGGCCTCAGGTTATGTCACCTCTATCATTGAGAATATTAACAATCGTCTTTACGCAAAGAACTCACTGAGCATCAACTCACGCTTTTTATTTAATGAGAATAACTACACCCGTTATACCATCTTAATTGGTATGACCTTAGCTTTATCTGTAATTCAGGTACTGTTACTCTCCTCATTAAGTGTTTCAAGAGAGAAAGAAGAAGGATCTTATGACATGATGATCATGACACCAGCAAGACCTTTTGAAATGCTAATTGGTAAAGCCATACCTCCTATTGTGATTGCTTTTATCCAATCATTTATCCTGATTGCTATCTGTCGCTTTTACTTTGAAATACCAATGCGAGGCAATATCTTTGCTATCTTTACTTTAATTACCATCTTTGCTTTTGCTATTGTGGGAATTGGTCTTGCTATCTCTACCTTGAGTAAAACGACCATGCAGTCACTTGTTGCAGGATTCTCACTATGTCTTGTGTTAATCATGTCCTCAGGTTTGATTACTGCAGTTGACGGAATGCCTTACTGGTTTAAAGCTGTAGCTTACTGTAACCCTGTATACTATGGAATTAACTCCATGTGGCAGCTCTACTTACAAGGCAGATCTATCTTTGATTTGACCGATAAAATCATACCTTTAATCATGGTGGGAATTGTTACTCTATCAATGGCTTCATATCTATTCAGACATAAGCTTGAGTAAAAAATTTAATTTTTTTCATATCTAAAAATCTCTTTTAACTAGTGTATAATGTAGCTTTCAGGAACAGCGAAAAAACGCAACCGCTCCTGAAAGCGAATGCGTCCCCGTTCTTACTGGATTTCACTCAGTGTAAGGGACAAAAAATGACCAATCCACTTTTCCAAAAAGATATCATCTCAATCTCAGAGTTTTCAAAAGATCACATTGAACTAATTCTGAAAACTGCATTTGAATTAAAAGCACATCCACGTAACGATTTATTAAAAGACAAGTTAATCGGTGTAACCTTCTTTGAAGGTTCAACCCGTACTAGACTTTCTTTTGAAACTGCTATTCAGCGCTTAGGTGGTAGAGTAATCGGTTTCTCTGATGCTACTAACACCTCTTTAGGTAAGAAAGGCGAGACCTTTATGGACTCAATGAGGATCATCACCTCATATACTGATGCCCTAGTAATCCGCCACAACAAAGAAGGTGCTGCAAGATTAGCTGCTGATATTTCACCTGTACCTGTAATCAACGCAGGTGACGGTTCAAATCAGCACCCTTCACAGACCATGTTAGATTTATTCACCATCAAAGAAACACAAGGCCGTTTAGAGGATATCTCTATTGCCTTCGTTGGTGACTTAAAGTACGGTCGTACCGTTCACTCATTAGCTGAAGCTTTATCACTGTATAACGCAAGAATTTACTTAGTTTCACCTGAGTCATTAGCAATGCCTCAGTACATTCTTGATGATTTAACCAAGCGTGGTATTACCTTCTCAATCCACAATTCATTAGAAGAGGTTATGCCTGAGATCGACATTCTGTACATGACTCGTGTTCAGAAAGAGCGTTTTGATGAAACTGAGTATCAGCACTTAAAATCAAAGTTCATCTTAACTCCTGAAGTTTTAGCTGATGCTAAAGAGAACATGAAGATCTTACATCCTCTTCCAAGAATCGATGAGATCACCCCAGAAGTTGACAATACCCCATATGCTTACTACTTCAAGCAGGCTGCAAACGGCGTATATGCACGTGAAGCTATCCTTTCATTAGTATTAAACAAGGAGATTTAAGATGTCAGACGCTCATGTAGAAAACAACAAATCAAAGCTCCTTGTTGAGGCTATTGCTAACGGTACCGTGATCGATCATATCGCTCCAGGTCAGGCAATCAACATCATTCGTATGTTCAAGTTCTTAAGCAAGAACAATCAGCTAACCGTAGGCTTCAACTTACGTTCTGGTAACTTAGGCAAGAAAGATATCATCAAGATTTCTGATGTTGTCTTCTCACCAGCTCAAACTGAGCAGATCGCTGTATTAGCTCCTAATGCAACCATTAACCAGATCAAGGATTTTAAGGTTGTAGATAAATACAAGCTAAGATTACCTTTAGAGACTGTAGGTGTCTTCAAGTGCCCTAACAGCAACTGCATTACTAATGATGAAAGAGATGCTAATGCTCGTTTTAAGATTTCAACTGAAAACGGCAAAGTATTCATGAAGTGCAGATACTGTGAAAGAGTATTTGAGCGTGAAGTTGTATTAGAGTACAACGGACTAGAAGTTAAATAATTAGGTTCAGTTAAGAACTGAATCTAAAAGGAGAGGCAACCTTATGGACCTCTCCTTTTTGATCTTAAAATCATATCCAAACACTTTCATCTTACCCACCTACTCTTCATAAAATAGAACTTATGTGACCGCGTATGTGGCGCATAGTGGCCGAGTAACTGGCGCAGAAGTATTCAATCAATACTATTATGCGCAAATACTAGCATCAGCAACTGTAAAACACAGTTACACGGTCATGGGAAGATAATCTTATGAAGTTTATGAAAACTGAAATGACAACGTCCTATGGACGTTTATGAAGGTCTAATGGTATTAGGCTTTAAGGTAGTTTTATTTGAAAAGTAACTTTACTGCTTTAAACTTAATTCAAAGCAGTAAGTTAATTAAAGATCAGCATAAGCTGCGCTGTCTGAATCAGTTTCTGGTTCTATTGCATCTTCAATTCTGGTTTTATTAAACTCTTGAACGAAGTCTAAGAACTTGTCTTCTTTTACAGGTTTAGAGTAGTGATAGCCCTGTAAGAACTCAACACCGTTAGTAGCTAGGACTTCTGCCTGCTCAGCAGTCTCAACACCTTCAGCTACAATTGAGATACCCATGGTGTGGAACATCTTAATACAAGCTAGCATGATGGTTCTAGCCTGCTCATTATTAGGTTCAAAGGCAGGCCAAATTAAAGACTTATCCATCTTCACAAGATCATACTTAACAGCAGCCACCTGTGATAGATTTGAGTAACCAGTACCAAAGTCATCCATTGAGAACTTATAGCCAAATGACTTTAACTTTTCCATGTTCTCAAGAGCAATCTTACCGCTACGTACTAAAGCTGTTTCTGTCACCTCAAGATTGATCATCTTAGGATCAAGACCATAGCTCTTTACGGTCTGATGTAATCTAAATGGAATGCTAGGATCAGCAATCTGAATACCTGAGAGGTTAACCTCAATATATTTTAGGCCTAACTTTTCAACATTATTGTCTTTAATGAA
>Ga0256405_10007457_pt1 | contig 16449 bp, 16 predicted proteins | sample RumenRJG_02DNA_FD_189096 | JGI IMG/M metagenome (GOLD analysis project Ga0256405, IMG submission 189096) | Bovine rumen microbial communities from Lethbridge, Alberta, Canada - RJG_02 | ecosystem: Host-associated > Mammals > Digestive system > Stomach > Rumen | place: Canada: Alberta...
ACAGAAATCCCTTGACATACGTCAGTATGCCTGCGGAATTTCTATACAATCTGACGAAAAATCTCACGGCGCATCTTCAGCACAATCTTTGTGCGGTATTGCCTTAAATGTGCTGCGAACATAACTATACAAATATAATTATACAAAAATAATATTGCTATGTCAATAGCAAAAAAGTGAATGTTTTCAATATTATGCATTATATATAATTTTTTTTGAAAGGTTGAAGCTTTTACAGCAGCGTTAATCCCGTATCAACGTATCTGCGTACATTCGGCGGCTTCTGTGAACGCTTTTACGTTATATTATTTATTGACAGGAAGATGCTGATTTATTCTGAATGAACTTGTCGTGAGAGAAAAATCAGCGCAAGAATATTCGGAAAAGCCATCAAACCATTGAAAATATCCGATAATGTCCAGATATATTCTGATTTGATTATTGCTCCGAGGGCTGCGAAAAACGCAAAGGAAAAGGCGTATTTTTTTGCTGAAATGTTGGGGAATACGTGTACGAAAGCTGTTTCGCCGCAATAGTACCACCCGATCACAGTACAAAAAGCAAAGATCGTCATTATTACAGCAAGAATAGTGTCTGTATGTTCACCTGTGAGCGCTGCAAACGCACTTCTTATACTGATATCTTCCGATGAGCACAAAAGTGTTACGGCAGTTAATGTGCAGCACACTATCGTATCTGCAAAGACCTCGATCATTGCACAGACAGCGTATGATGCGGAATCATCCGAGCTGTGCAGCAGAGGTGAGCTTCCCAGACCTGCTTCATTTGAAAAGACACCGCGGCGAATACCTGCTGAAAGCGACTTCATCACAGTATGGCCGCACAGACCGCCAAAAGCCTGCCTTATACCGAATGCTTCACAAAAGATGCTCTTTATAACGGCAGGAAGCATATTTCGAGTCTGAAAAATCAGTATCACACATATTGAGGAATATACGATAGCAGCCAATGGCAGCAATACCTGAGCCGCCTTGCCTATTCTTTGCGCTCCGCCGCTTATAACCGAAAAAACTGCTGCGAATATAATGAAAGAGAGGATCACACGATCAACATTGACGCAGCTCAGGATGCTTTCGCTCATTGTACATATCTGCGCCATGCCGCCCATGCCAAAAGACGCAAGGATACAGCAGAATGCAAAAAATACCGCAAGTACTCTGCTTCCGAGTCCTTTTTGTATATATGCCATCGGACCTTTCAGGAGCTTGTCGCTGTATTTCATTGAAAGCGTATTTTCGGCGTACACAGTGGCCATGCCTGAAAAAGCAGATACCCACATCCAGAATACTGCTCCCGCGCCGCCTATCGCTATTGCTGATGCAACACCTACAATATTTCCCGTCCCCATTGCAGCCCCGAGTGACATACACATAGTCCTGAGATACTTGCCTCTGAATATTTTTGAAGAAGATTTTTTGATTATTTTCGGCAGTATCCTTATTTGTATGAATCTTAATTTAAATGTGTATAATACTCCTGTAAACAACAACAGAAAAACAAGTCCGTTTCCCCAGATCATATTATTGACTCTTTCAAGCATATTTTGTCGAAACTCCTTTATATAACGGTGTAAAATTTACAAATTGTTTTAAATTTTTGTTTTACATCAAGTTACTTTTATGGTATAATAACTTTGTAATGCCCAAATTGGGGGAGGGGATAGGTCAGTGAAACAGTTTTATCCTGACAGGCACTGTTTGTCAACGATGCGTATAATGATAACAGCAGCAGCTGTTGCAGTCCTTGCTGCGGCAAGATATTTTATCTCGTTATATAATATAGTTTTCTTTACTACGGTCGTTGTTGTTTTTATTGCCTGTTTTGAGATGTTTGTTCATCTGCCGATGTATTTTTCTTCGATAAGCTATACTGCTACAGATACAGAGATAATGAAGAGCAGCGGTGTTTTTTTTAAGGTGCATCAGTCGATACGATATTCGTCAATACAATACACCACCGTTGTCAGCAGTCCTTTTTCACAGTATACTGGTTTTAACTTTATAATATTCTTCGTTTACGGAGGTCAGCTGAGACTTCTTTTCCTGAAACAGTCAGATGCAAAGGAGATCATCAGAATGTCGGGAGGTATCAGTGTAAAGGGGGATCAATATGTACCGTGAGCATCCGCTGAAGATACTGAAGTATTCTTTAAAGAATATATGGCTTCTTATTTTTCCGCTTCTTCGCGGAATCTACACTTACCATTTTGACAAAAACTGGTTTTATATATGGGTCAAGGGTGCATGGTTCGATATTGCTGTCCTTGGAGTGATCCTGCTGTTCGGCTTTTTAAGGTGGATCTTTTCACGCATAGATTTTACCGGAGATGAGCTTGTTCATCGCGACGGGATCTTTGTAAGGGTAAATACTTATATACCGTTCAAAAATGTTAGCTCTGTAACAGTCGAACAGCCTGTTTATCTCGTCCCGTTCAGAGCTATGCGATTCCGCTGCGATACAAGAGCAGGCATATTCAAGACAGTTGACCTGAAACTGCTTGTGAGCAGAAAGACACTTCGCGGTATAATGCACAGTATGCCCGATATAGACGAAAAAAACAAGATACAAGGCATTCCTCAGCCTACATCGCTGTCTGTTCTGCTGTTTTCTATCTTCTTTTCAAGCGGATTTTCAGGGACTGTATATCTTGCCACATTCTTCTTGAAGGGCGGAGATATCGCGTATAAAATAATAAGCCGTTCTCTGAATATCCTGACAGAGGAAACCGCTAAAATAACAGACAAACTCGTTCTGAAAATCCCGACAGCTGCAATATTCATAGGAGTACTGTTTATCGCTTCGTGGTTTTTGTCATTCCTTGTAAATATTTTTCGCTACGGCAGATTTACGATAGAATGTGATAAACGGTGCATGAAGATCGGTTACGGCATAATTGACCATAAAGAATACAGAATAAAAAATTCGCATATCAATTATACTGATCTCAGACAGAACCTCATTATGAAGTTGATAGGTGCGGTTGCTGTTAATATAAGCTGCGCAGGCTACGGAGCTTCTAAAAACAGACTCCCCGTGCTTCTGCCTGTAAAGCTCGAAAAGAGCCTTGGAAAAAATCTTCAGGTCATCGGTATATACAGCGGTATCAAGAACCAGTACTGCGCACAGCCTAAGGGTATCGGCTCATATCTGCTCGATCCTCTTTTCGCTGCGGCTATGATAATACCGACACATGATATGGTAGCTAAACTTTTTCCGAGATTTGCCGAGCTTTCATTCTTTGTTGCAGTAATGCTCGAGATACCTGCGGTCTGGATGATAATAGTGAAGTTTATGGCGTTGATGACAAGCGGTGTTACCTTGTATGATGATAAGATCATGATAAGATGCTCGTCATGGACAAAGTTCCATACTGTCGTATCTGAAAGGGATAAGGTCGTTAAGGTGGAGCTTGGGCAGAATTGCTTGCAGGCAAAACACGGAAGATGTTCTATGAGCATCTGGTTCGAGGGCGAAGAGCACAAGCGTTTCAAAATAAAGGCAATGAGGGTAAAAGATGTAAAAGAGATCGAGAAAATATTGAGCTATAAAATCAGCAAGAAAGTTCGTGCTTGACATTTTTACGTAAAAATGGTATTATAATCAAGTGAGCAGACTATGCGGTAGCGGAAACGTTAAGTTTACGAGGAAAGTCCGTGCATCACAGAGCAGGATAGCTGCTAACGGCAGCCGAGGGCGACCTTAGGGCAAGTGCAACAGAGAGATACTGCCGTCTTTAAGACGGTGATGGTGGAAAGGCGAGGTAAGAGCTCACCAGAGTGCTGGAGACAGTACTGCTATGTAAACCCTATCCGATGCAACGCCTATTGGTGCCTGTTATCTTAACGTCGGCTCGGCGGATAACAGGTAATGGCGGCTTGAGCTTATCGGCGACGATAAGACTAGATAAATTACCGCACACGACAGAACACGGCTTATCGGTCTGGTCATAAAAAAAGAGAGCTTTATGCTCTCTTTTTTCATTATATCATGTTAATCGCGCCACATTTTCCTGTAGGCAAAGCAGGTGAGGTTTTCAGCCTTTTTGAATTGCCTTGCAAAATAGCTCTGGTCATTGAAACCGCATAGATGAGCAACTTCTTCAACGGACTTGTCCGAAAAGCGCAGGAGCTTCTTTCCGTAATTTATTCGGGCAGTGATTATATGCTGGAATATGGTCTTGCCATATATTTTTTTATACTCTCTTGTAAGATAGTACTTGCTTATGTAGAACTCCGAAGAAAGCTTTTCAAGTGAAAGATCCTCAGCAAAGTGATCGTCAATGTAATCGTGTACAGCCGCAAGCTTCTGTTTTAAAGCGGAATCGTACTGCTGATCGCTGTTCACAGTAAGGGCAAGTGTCAGCAGATCAACGATCAGTTTGGATGTAAGTATCTCGGCTTCGGGAGCTTTTGTTTCATTTATATTGATTATATCGGTTATCGCAGATACAACTTTATCGAAAAAGTGCGGTCTGAATACATATTTGGTATGTGAAACAAAATAATCATAGTATTGCTGAGAAGTGCTCCCGTTAAAATGTATCCAGAGTATCTCCCACGGATCTGTGTCAGAGCTTTTGTAGTGATAAGAGAGGCGGCAGTCGATGAAGAAACAGTCGCCCTGAGTGAGGGTGAATTTTTCGTTTTCCAGAGCAAGCTCACCGCGGCCGCTTATAACAGCAAGGATAAGGAAGGATTCAAGATTCCGTCGCTGTGTGGTTGCAGAGTCTTCTTTCTTTTCACAGCCCGCTTCCTGAATATAGAAAAAAGTATTTTTGGCTGAAGGACTTGGTGTACTGATTATTCTTTTAGAGAGTTTGTTTTTATAATTTGACGGATCATGTTTTTCCATGACTGACCTCCTTTTCATCAGTATCAGATTCAGTGCAAAGCCATAAGGTGTGCTTTGTGCGATTTTGCATTAGTTTGTATATGAATAGTATAACACATTATTTGCCTGTGAGCAATATTAGCAGTAAACTTCAAAAAGCTGCACAGTCGGTCCTGTATTTGTGATGCAGAGCATAAAACAAAAATAATGCCGATTGATTCAGTGCAGCAGCAAGAAGATGATAACAGCTGCGGCCACTGCTGAAGCAAAAAAGTACCATCTTCGTTTTTTTCGTACAATGCCGTATTCGTCAAGAGTCAGGTTTTTTATAAGTTTCTGAGCTTCCCGACGTGAAACAGCCTCATGAAATACTGTAACATTCGGTTTTACATAGAGTATCGCTTTCTCAAAAAACAAGCTGTCGGGATTGTTGACCTCTATAATTTTTTTGTTGACACCTTTTATCATATGACCTCCGAAATATTAATTTAATGTCCTCTCGACCACTGAGGAGCTGCGCTCCTGCACATAGTCAGGGGCGAAACAGCTTTACGTCGGTTATTTAGGGCACACTATTTATCGGAAGTATTGGCAGGACATAGCGGTTTATTCACTCTGATCGGTATTATTTCTTATGTAATGGAACAGATACTGCTGAGCTATTCCGCCCTTTTCCCTTGCAAATTCAGGGAATCCGTTGGGGTAGTACTGTTCAAGGACTCTTTTTATCCATACATCTACGGGAAATGCTTCTGTTCTGTACATACCGAACAGCAGAACACACTCTGCCACCTTCGGACCTACGCCCTTTATCTGCTTTAGCGCTTTTCTTGCGTCATCTATGGGCATTTCAGCGATCTCGCTGAGCTTTGTGCTGCCGTCATAAGTCTTTGAAGCTGCATCGACAAGGTATTTTGCTCTGAATCCGCTTCTCAGATAAGCAAGCGAATCTTCATCTTCGACCGAGAGCTGCTCGCAGGTAGGAAATTTACCGTGATAATGGTCGCATAGTCTGTCGATTATGCCCTTTATACGAGGAATATTATTGTTCTGGGAAATAATGAAGGAAATAAGGCATTCCCAGCTATCCTGTTTCAGGAGTCTGATGCCGCCTGCAAATTCACAGGCTTTTGAAAGAGTGGCATCTTCGGAAAAACAGCGTTTCAGCTCAGAATAGTCAGTTTCAAAGTCAAAATAGTTTATCCACTTTGAAATGAAGTCGTTTTCGTCGGTGTTATGGAAAATAAAGCTGCCTTTATCTGTCTGTGAAACAGTAAGCTTTTCATTAACAAAAGCACCTTCATATGTACATTGATAGTCAGATGCGATTTTTTTCCAGCGAAATGCCTGACCGCAGTCGAGAGTTTCATCAAGATCAAGATCGGGTTCATATACTATTATATCATTTCCCTGTACACGATAATCCATAGTATCCTCCTTTTATAATTTCAAAACGTTAAAATTGATGTTTGCACTTGATTTTTCTATTAAATTATACTAAAATATAAGAGATAATACAAGAGCAAGGAATGATTTTTTTGAGAAAAATTTTATCAGCCGCAGCATTCATCACTTCAATGCTGCTTATTATCAGCGGATGCTCATTCAAAAGCAGTCCCGAAGATAAGGAAAAACGTGTAGAAGCAACAAGTCAGCCGTTTACGGAAAGAGATGTCGAAACTGCAAGCGGAACTTATGTTTTTGATAATGCAGGACTTCTGAGTGCAGATGATATAAAAGCCTGCAATGATTACGCAGGCTGGCTTTACAGCAATAAACTTATAAATACAGCAGTGATAACGGTGAATGATCTTGGCGGAAAAGCTCCTTATGACTACGCTCTCGACGAGTATAACAAGCTTTACGAAGGCAAGGGAAGCGGTCTTGTCGTTCTTGTAAATAATGCAACAAACAATGATATCGTTTTCAGAACAGGAGCCTGTCTTTCGAGTGTTGCACAGAAGTCACAGGAAAATGCTGTGTACTGGGCTACAAAAGAGTTTGTCGGCGGAGACTACAGAAAAGGCATAATGCGGCTTTTACAGCTCGGCGAGCTTTGCCCTGAGCATATAGTCGATAATGCTGAGGTATTTGAGTGGGATAAACTGAAAAAGCTCGAAAAGGGTCTTTCGTCTTGTGACAGCAGTGTAATGCTGCTTGCTTCGAGAAACGGTTCTGATACCCCGAATGAAAATATACTGATGGAGTACTACTCACGCAGATACGCCGATAAAAACGGAATAATGCTGATGCTCGACATAAATTCAAAGACGATCATTGCACATTCAGATGAGAAACTCCCCGAAAAGCTCAGATCTGCACTGAATAGTGCAAATGAACTTACGGCTAAAGAGGATTACTACGGCGCTGTCAAAAAAATTATCGAAAGTCTCGGCGGAAAAGTATCTGAAAAGAAGAACTGATATAAACATTTTTCGTAAACAGATCATTTAGAAAGGAAATAGTATGAGCGAAATAGATTTTTATGCAGAAGCCTTTGATAACCTTCCTGCACTTGTTGACAACAGCGAGTCGATGAAGGAAACGTTTTCCCATGTTTTTTACGACTTTTTACAGCTTCAGCACCTGTATGATTCCGCTATTGAGGTCGTAAAGACATATCTCGGCATTCTTGATAATGAATTCAGCGTGAAATTCCAGCGGAATCCTATACATAATATTGAGAGCCGCCTGAAATCGCCGCAGTCCATAATTGGAAAGCTTCAGAAAAAAGGGCTTCCGATCTCCACAGAAGCTGCACGTAAGAATCTTCTTGATATGGCGGGTATTCGCGTGACCTGCTATTACATTACCGACATTTATGCTATAGTTGAGATGCTCGGTCGGCGGGATGACTTCACGATAATTAAGCGCAAGGACTACATAAAGCACCCCAAGCCCAGTGGCTACAGGAGCTATCATATAATAGTTAATGTTCCCGTGTATCTGTCTACACATAAGGAGTATGCTCCTGTAGAGATACAGATAAGAACTATAGCTATGGACTTCTGGGCAAGTCTTGAACATCAGCTCAAATATAAGACATCTGCCGCTATTCCGCCTGAAATATCGGAGGAGCTCAAAGAATGTGCCGAGAGGATCGCTGAAACTGATATGCAGATGCAGCGTATCTATATGCAGATAAATGATATGGAATAATACGAAAGCTCGCCGGACACGGCGAGCTTTTTCGTCAAAATGTTACCTGAAAAATATTTATTTACAAAAAAACACCCGTTCACACATTGTATTCATGGTGCTATAATATAAATACAATAATTGAAAGGAGCATAAAAATGTTCAGTATCGTGAAAACAAAGAAAAATGAGGTACGTGACAAAACGATATATATGGAGATATTCGGAGATAATAAGATAGCATACAGAGTGCTGAGCGGCAGATTGGATTTGTACGGTGACGAGATAATTACATATGGCATAGAGGTTTTCGATCACAAAAGCGGCGATAATGAGATCATCCCTGATTTTTCACGTAATATCGAGGATGCTGTAGCTTTTGCCGAGGAGCTTATATGCGAAAGGATACGTCCCCGTCAGCTATATGCAAAGGCACTGGGATTTCTGAAAGTTTCAATATGAAATTTTTCTTTTCGGGTATGGACAAAACGATCTTTTTATGATATAATATCAAATTGAAATGGTTTTTATAGCCATAAACGGAAAGGAGAGATTTAAAATGGCAGAGCTTAAATACGAGATTACTGAGAAATTAGGTGTTCTTTCTGAAAATGCAAAGGGCTGGACTAAGGAGCTCAATTTAGTAAGCTGGAATGAGCATGAGCCTAAGTACGATATCCGTGAATGGTCTCCCGACCACTCAAGAATGGGCAAAGGCGTAACTCTTACAGCTGATGAACTTGCAGAACTTAAAGGGATCCTTGCAGACATCGATCTTGATTCTTTTGAATAATAAAAAAGCAGCTCACACGAGCTGCTTTTTTATTATTTTGCAATTGCTTTAGTGCCGAAATAAATAAGCACCAATATACCGAGAATTATTCGATACCAGCCAAATACCTTGAAATCGTGCTTCTTTATGTAGTCCATGAGGAACTTGATAACGAAAACTGATACTGCAAACGCTACTACCATACCGATTATCAGTACAGCAAGCTCGCTTCCGCTGAAATCAAATCCGAACTTTACAAGCTTGAGAAGGCTTGCGCCAAACATTACAGGGATCGCAAGATAGAACGTGAACTCGGCTGCGACTGTACGCGAAACACCGATAAGGAGAGCTCCGACGATAGTTGCACCCGAACGTGATGTTCCGGGGAAAAGTGCGGCAATGAGCTGGAAGATACCGATTATGAATGCAGCCTTGAATGTAAGTTCTGCGATACTATTTACCTTTGGCTTTTTGCCCTTGTTCCAGTTCTCTACGATGATGAACGCAACACCGAATATGATAAGAGCGATGGCAACTGTCCACGGATTGTAAAGATGTTCGTCTATCCAGTCATCGAGGGGCATTCCGACTATGATAGCAGGTATGCAGGCAACAAGTACCTTGAACCACATTGTAAAAACATCAGTTTTTACCATTTGTCCGAACGGGGATCTGTTTAACGGGTGTTTGTTGCCTTCTTTACCGAATGGCCAGAGCTTTTTCCAGAAGATGACAACTACAGCCATTATTGCTCCGAACTGTATAACAACATCGAACATTTCTTTGAAATCATCAGACTGATCGAGCTTCAGGAACTCTCCTACAAGAATAAGGTGTCCCGTACTGCTTATCGGCAGCCATTCTGTGATTCCTTCTACGATACCAAGAATGATTGTTTTGATTATTTCCCACATCATAGTTTATATTCCTTTCAAAATAAAATACAAAAGTAATTATATCATATATAAATATACGTGTCAATTGTCAGAATCATGATTTCTCATAAGTTTGAATTTTCTCTTTGAAATTGTAAGGACTCCTGATTTTTTCAGCCTTGTGATCTCTCGCTGCAAGGCGCTTCTGTTAACGCAAAGGTAATCGGAAAGAGCAGTTGTAGAGAATGGGATCTGCGGAGCTTTTCCGCTGGGAGTCTTTTCTTCTATGATACTGAGACAACTGATAAGTTTATCTTCTATTGAACGCTGACTGAGAACTTCTATCCGCTCATTGAGTGATATAGCCTTTTCTGACATCAGTTGGAGAAGGTTCTCGACAACTTTTGAATGGCATTGGCAGGCTTTTTCGCATCTTTTAGTAATTTCAGAACGCTTTACGAACATTACTCTGCACTCATTCTCTGCATCTATCTCTATACCGCTTCTTTGTGAGGCTGTAAAAGTGAAATAAACTCCGAAAATACTCTGTTCGCCGAGAGAATCCATGATCGATCTGACTCCGTTGATATCATACCGCACCATAACAGCTGTACCGCTCAGGACAATACCAAGCTTATCAGGATTATCGGAATAATCCATTATCTTCTGTCCCGATCTGAAAGTTTTTATATCAGCGTTGAAACAGGTTATCATTCGCCTGCAATCGTACTGATCTATGCCCTTAAACAATATGTTATCTTCAGGCAACATAAAAACACCTCCTGTGTTGCAATTGCAACAGATTTTTTGCTTTCTTTATGATACAATAAATAAAGACAAAAGTCAACACTATTTTACATGGAGGTCAAAACAATGAAGATTAATGTTATCGGTGAACAGATTTCTCAGGACGAAATTAATGCTTATCTTGATTACGGCAAGCAGAAATACAGCGACAGAGAGATCCTTGGAATGACAGTCAAGGTCGATGGTGACTATGTTGATCTTAAGTATGATTTTGCAAAGGATATCCCTTTCGACAGGATCAGAAGGATAACAGGCTATCTCGTTGGTACGCTTGATCGCTTCAACAACGGCAAACGCGCTGAGGAACATGACAGAGTAAAGCACACTGTATAATTTGTCCTGTAAGTGAGAACAAAGGCTTTTCACAGGACTTTTATAAAAACACTAATGGAGGTAAAAGATTATGAAAACATATGTATGTCCGATATGTGGCTATGTACACGAAGGAGACGCACCACCTGAGAAATGTCCGCAGTGCGGAGTTCCCGGAGCAAAATTCATTGAGAAAGAAAAAAGCGATAAGCTCGTATTTGCCTGTGAGCATGAGCTTGGTGTTGCAAAGGCTGTAACAGATCCTGAGATACTTGACGGACTCAGATCAAACTTCAACGGCGAATGTACAGAAGTTGGTATGTATCTCGCAATGGCAAGAGTTGCATACAGAGAAGGATATCCTGAGATTGGTGCTTATTGGGAAAAGGCTGCATATGAAGAAGCAGAACACGCTGCAAAGTTTGCTGAGCTTCTTGGTGAAGTTCTTTCAGCTTCCACAAAGGAAAACCTTGAAAAGAGAGTTGCAGCAGAGCATGGTGCTACAGAAGGCAAGTTAAAGCTTGCTAAGAGAGCTAAGGAGCTCAATCTTGATGCTATCCATGATACAGTTCATGAAATGGCAAGAGATGAGGCACGTCACGGAAAGGCATTTGAGGGACTCCTCAAGAGATATTTCGGCTGATAAAACATATACAACTGGCGGAGGATAATGGCAATACTGATATAGAAGCTTTTATGCTGATTGTTGAGAGAACCCCTTTTGAAAAAGGGGCTTCTCTCAAACTCTCTCCCGAAAACTTCTGGTTTTATTTTTCCCCTTATAGAGCGCGACCTGTATATTACAGGTCTTTTTTATTACCTGTACGCGCTCTATAAGGGGAAAAATCAGATAAAAGTCTTTGGAAAGGGGCTCGGGGGAAAACCTTTCCTCAGAAAGGGTTCCCCCGATAATTAACTATAAACTTCTATATTAGCATCACTGTTATGCTTCGCCAGTTTTTTATTTTTGAACTTTTTATGTAGAAATGCACAAACTGCTTGAATTTTTGTTTGAAATTAGATATAATATTATTACCAAAATTTTTTCACAGTGAGGTAATAGCTATGAAAAGAACACTTGATTGGAATAAATACACTGAAAAGGCTGCACAAACAGTTGCAGAGGGCATTGTTATGCTGAAAAATAACAACAATGCGCTTCCTCTCGATATTAATGAGACTGTTTCAGTCTTCGGACGTATACAACTTCATTATTACAAAAGCGGTACGGGTTCGGGAGGAATGGTAAATGTTACTAAAGTAACAGGCATACTTGACGGACTTGAAGAGGCAGGAGTCAGGATAAATGAAGAGCTCCTTCAGATATACCGCAAATGGGACGAGGAAAATCCATACGAACTCGGCGAAGGCTGGGGCGGCGAACCGTGGTCACAGAAGGAAATGCCGCTCGATGATGATATTGTAAGAAATGCAGTGTCAGTCAGCAGCCGCGCTATCGTTGTTATCGGTCGAACAGCAGGTGAGGAGCAGGATGCCCGTTCAGAAGCAGGATCATACCTTCTTACGGACAGCGAGATCGATATGCTGAAAAAGGTAAGGTCTCATTTCGATAAGGTCATTGTACTGCTCAACGTCGGCGGACTCATAGACCTGAATGAAATAGAAAACGTTTCCCCTGATGCACTGCTTTATGTATGGCAGGGCGGAATGACTGGCGGTACAGGAACGGCAGATGTTCTCGTCGGAAAAGTCAGCCCGTCAGGAAAGCTGCCTGATACTATTGCAAAAAATGTGTCGGATTATCCTTCTGATCCGTATTTCGGAAACAAGAACAGAAACTACTACACAGAAGATATATTTGTAGGTTATCGGTGGTTTGAGACATTTGCAAAGGAGAATGTTCTGTATCCGTTCGGATTCGGTCTTTCTTATACCACATTCAGCATAGAAACCATAAATGTCAGCGGTGATGATAATATGACATTCACCGTTCAGGTAACAAATACAGGAGATCACTCAGGTAAGGAAGTCGTTCAGCTCTATGTTGAGAAGCCGCAGGGCAGACTCGGACAGCCGTCAAGAGTTTTATGCGGATTCGCAAAGACTAAGGAGCTTGCTCCTGACGAGTCGCAGGAGCTTGATATCGTCGTAAATATCAGCGATTTAGCATCGTATGATGACTCTGGGATTTCAGGCGAAGCATATTGCTGGGTACTTGAAGAAGGAAACTACTCTTTCTATGTTGGCAGCGATGTGCGTTCGGCAATTTCGGTATGTTCTATAGAGCTTCCTGAACAGATCGTGGTTCAGCGCTGTTCGCAGGCTCTTGCTCCCGTTGAGGAATTTGAGCGTATCAAAGCTGTTGACACAAATGGTACCGTGACTTATATCAAGGAAAAAGCTCCGTTGAGCAAGGTCGATGAAGCAAAAAGGCTTGCTGACGGAATGCCTGTCGAGATACCATATACAGGCGATAAAGGTATAAAGCTCGCTGACGTTAAAAACGGCAAAAACACCATGGACGAGTTTATTGCTCAGCTTTCAGACTATGACCTCTCCTGTATCATAAGAGGTGAAGGAATGGGAAGTCCTCGTGTTACTGCGGGTACTGCTTCTGCATTCGGCGGAGTCTCTGACACTCTGAAGAATTTCGGAGTACCTGCCGGCTGCTGTTCTGACGGTCCTTCGGGAATGCGTCTGGACTGCGGAACAAAGGCGTTCAGCCTTCCTAATGGCACGCTTATTGCTTCAACTTTTAATAAGGAGCTTATAGAGGAGCTTTTTGAATTCATGGGCACTGAAATGATAGCTAACAAAGTAGACTGTCTGCTCGGACCTGGAATGAATATTCATCGTCACCCGCTGAACGGCCGTAATTTTGAGTATTTCTCGGAAGACCCGTATCTCACAGGTCAAATGGCTTCTGCCGAGTTGAGAGGACTTCATAAAGTAGGCGTAACAGGAACAGTAAAGCATTTCTGCGCAAATAATCAGGAGACAAACAGACATTTTCTTGATTCGGCTGCCTCTGAACGTGCATTCAGAGAGATCTATCTCAAAGGCTACGAAATAGCTGTAAAAGAGGGAAATGCAGATTCCATAATGACCACTTACGGTGCTGTTAACGGACTCTGGACAGCAGGAAACTACGATCTGAATACAATTATCCTTCGTAACGAATGGGGATTCAAAGGCTTTACAATGACGGACTGGTGGGCAAATGTCAACTTCCGCGGCGAAACTCCTGCGAGAAGTAACTATGTGCCCATGGCAAAAGCTCAGAATGATGTATATATGGTCTGCTCGGACAGCTCATGCGTTGATGAGGGCATCATGTCCGCACTTGAAAACGGAAAGCTCAAAAGAGCTGAATTACAGAGAAATGCAGCAAATGTACTCGGTTTTCTGTTCGGTACACACGCTATGAAGCGTATTATCGGTGATGCAGATACTGTTGAAATAATAAATCGCCCCGATGGTGAAGAAGCTTCCGATGAACCTGTAGTATTCCATGATCTCAAAGATAAGCTTTACCTTGATCTTAACGGCGTAACAAGTGTAAAGGGTCAGAACTATTCGTTTGCAGTTATCGTTGACAAGCCCGGCTGGTATAAAGTTACTGTAACAGCTTCGTCTACACAGAGCTCGCTTGCGCAGATACCTATAACCATCTTTGCAATGGGAACTGCAAGCGGAACTTTCACATGGAACGGAACAGACGGCAAGCCTGTGTCATATGAAGCAGAAATACCAATGTTTTCGCGCTTTACAGCTATACGTATCTATTTCGCACAGAGCGGACTTGATATGCACAGCATTGAATTTGAGCTTACACGTACATCTGACAATATGGACGCAGCATTTGTTATGGAGGAAGATCAATAATGAATATACAGATATTCGGGACAAAAAAGTGTTTTGACAGCAAAAAAGCCGAACGCTACTTCAAGGAGCGCGGTGTCAAATATCAGTTCATCGACATGAAAGAAAAAGGAATGAGCAAGGGCGAGTTCAACAGTGTAAAACAGGCAGTCGGCGGAACTGATGCTCTGATAAACGATGCACACAAGGATAAGGATCTGCTTGCTCTTCTGAATTACCTGTCAGACGAAGACAAGGAAGAAAAGATACTTGAAAATCCGCAGATAATTCGTACGCCTATAGTCAGAAACGGCAAAAAAGCAACTATCGGATACTGTCCCGATGTATGGAAAGAATGGGAATAATAAAGTTAAAATAAAAAAATATTTGCTGATGAGTAAAAATTTGATAAAAAGGTAGTGCAATTTACACCAAAATATGTTATAATTATGATATGTTAGTTGAATGCTGACAGAAAGTTTACGGAAAAAGCCTATTTTCCGCTAAATATCATTTTTTATAGGGATTATTTCCCGAAAGGAGCTATAATTATGGGTCTTATTCAGGCAGCTCTCGTAGGAGCAAGTCAAACTCTCGCCGATACATGGCAGGAATTCTTCGTTTGTGAATCGATTCCGTCAGATGTACTTGTCGTAAGGGGCAGGAAGCAGCTTGGAAAGCATTCTTCCAATACAAAGGGCAACGAAAATGTTATCTCAGATGGCAGCGGTATCGTTGTACACGAAGGTCAGGCTATGATAATGGTAGATCAGGGTGTTGTCACTGAGATCGCTACACAGCCGGGTATATATAAATATGAAACAGGAACTTCTCCAAGTATCTTCTCAAGCAGCTTTGGCGCAGGTCTTAAAGATACATTCAAGGAAATGTGGGAGCGTATCAAGCACGGCGGTACAGCTGCAAAGGATCAGAGAATATACTACTTCAATATGAAGGAGATCCTTGACAATAAGTTCGGTACACAGAATCCTGTTCCGTTCAGAATGACATATCAGGATCTCGGCAGAAGCTTCACAGTAGGCGTTCGCTGCAATGGTATCTATTCATATAAGATCGCTGATCCTGTACTTTTCTACGTAAATGTATGTGGTAATATTACTGATAAATATATGCGTTCAGCGCTTGACAACCAGCTCAAGAGCGAGTTCCTCGATTCACTCCAGCCTGCATTCGCAGCTATATCTGCTTCGGGCATCAGATATGATGAACTTCCCGGCAGACAGAGAGAAGTAAAGGCTGCAATGGAAAAAGAGGTCGATCCGATCTGGAATGAGAAGAGAGGTCTCAAGATCTGGACAGTAAATATCAACTCTGCAACGATCTCCGAAGAAGATACCAAGAGGATCCAGGAGTTTGAAGACAGAGCATGGAACAGAGATCCCGGCAACGCTGCTGCTACACTCGTTGAAGCACAGGCTCAGGCTATGCAGAATGCTGCAAAGAATCCAAATGGAGCTGCAATGGGTCTCTTTGGAATGGGAATGGCTAATCAGGCAGGCGGCTTCAATGCACAGGGACTGTTCAATATGGCTCAGCAGAACCAGCAGAATCAGGCTGCACAGATGCCACAGGCTCCTGTAGCTCCGACTGCATCAGCTGATTCATGGACTTGTGAATGCGGCGCAGCAAATACAGGCAAGTTCTGCACAACTTGCGGAAAGCCTAAGCCTGTTCAGCTCACACCTGACGGCTGGGTATGCGAATGCGGAAAAACAAACAAGGGTAAGTTCTGCTCGGAATGCGGAAAGCCTAAGCCTGCCGGTGCGCCACTCTACAAGTGCGACAAGTGCGGCTGGGAGCCTGAGGATCCGAAGAATCCTCCTAAGTTCTGTCCTGAATGCGGCGATCCGTT
>Ga0256405_10007460_pt1 | contig 16443 bp, 14 predicted proteins | sample RumenRJG_02DNA_FD_189096 | JGI IMG/M metagenome (GOLD analysis project Ga0256405, IMG submission 189096) | Bovine rumen microbial communities from Lethbridge, Alberta, Canada - RJG_02 | ecosystem: Host-associated > Mammals > Digestive system > Stomach > Rumen | place: Canada: Alberta...
GTCCTGGTAAACCACTTCGGAATCGAGCCAGATCGGGCCTGCCAGCTTGATTTTTTTTGCTGCCGCGATGATAAAGTTTGCTTCCGCTTCTGCCTCAGCTGTGGAGATGGAACACGGGAAGAAATAGATCATCGTGGGGATACCGTGCTTCTGGCAGGCCGACATGTATTCCTGATACTTAGGATCATACGTGATAGTGCCGGTATGTGCTCCACGGTAGCCAAGGCGCAAGACAACTGCATCGACAGCCGCTTTTACTTTGGGCCAGTTTTCAACGGAATTAAACTTCGAAAGGTCGATTGCTGTTTTACTCATGATTCTCCTTTCATATACAGAAAAAGCTGAGAGCCTTGCGACTCCCAGCCTGTGGTTTTGATTTATTTCTTCAACTGTTCGATTTCCTTTTCCAGCTCCGCGACCTTTTTCAGTGCCTCGGTGATATCCTCCTCTTTCAATGCGAGATCTACCGTATTGAGCACCCTACCAATAAAGCCCGGAATCGGTACGCCCATTTTCTTGAGGTTTTCCATGATGCTCATAAATTCCATGAAAATGATATAGGCGGAGATGCCGTCCATAATGATGGGCGGGATACGCATACCATAGGAAAAAAGTTCGCCGATGACCAAGATTGCGATCTCGCCGACCTTCTTGGTCAGGCCGGAGCGCATCTTTTTCGACTTGAATGTGTTGGTACTCCATGCATAGAGGAGGCCTGTAACGAAGTCAATCGCCATGAGTGAGACCGGCAGGATCAGGATCCAGAGTTCATTGCGGAACTGGAAATTAGCGAGAAATGTTACGATATCCATAGATTTCAGTCCTTTCTTAATATCACACAGAGAATATAAGGAGTAGGCGAGTATATTAATTTCCTACTGTAAACGAACGGTCTGCCCCTCGTCCAATCCTCACGAATTTTACGGAATTGTCAACATAATTAACAGTGATCACATCAAAAGCCTGTTCTTTTGTGGTTCCTGCAACATGTGCGTCTGCGTTGTGTGATGCACTTGAATCTGTGTCACAGATTACAGTTGGAATTCCTCCAGAACTGCGCCTTGCACTGTCATTGTGTGCATGTCCGCCGACAATGAGATACACCTTTCCGGTGCATCCTGTAAAATCAGCAGTGCAATAATCCGTGCTTATAGTTGTTCTCGCATTCAAAGCGTCACTGATTGCGCCAAGTTTGCGTCCTATTCCGGTATTATCCCAAAGGTCTCCAAGGATATGAGATACTATGACAATATTCTTGCCATCAGAATCATGCAGAACCTGAGCCAGTTCGTTGTAATTTGTAAACTCGTAATACTGCACCTGATTTTCGTCAAGGATTCCATCATTTATGTCGATAATGATAAATCTGGTGTTGGTAATTGGGTCATCGTAATACATGTTGAACCCGATGCCGTTATCAAATTTATCATCTGTAAAATTCTGATAGACCTGCTTAGACATCCTCTCCAACAAGGAAAATACATCCGCTTCGGAAAAACGCCGTTCGGGATAATCCCTCTGATTGTTATAGATATTCCAGTTCCGGTCGTGATTTCCCACAGCGGTCAGGAAATCAATATCATAATGCTTAAAAGCATTTACCACATCAGCCATCACGCCGACAGATTCTTCACGAGTTCCCTCATTGATTACATCTCCGCCGCAGATACAATGATGAATATTCAGCCTCCTGAGAATTTCGAACATTACCCTTGGAGAATTTTTTACATTACTGGGCCAGTGTAAGTCTGTGATAAAGATAAATGTTTCTCCATTGCGACCTGCGTCCATCATATTTTCACGGATGTCTTCAATCCTGCCATCCAGATAATCCGCCCAATAAGCCGGAAGTTCGGGAATGTTAGTATCGCTTACTTTTTCAAGTTCATGTTTAGAGGCGTTTTCATAAACGAATACAACGGAATCCAGAACATCATCTATATCCGGTCTATCATAAGTTGAAACGTCAGCAAAACTTACTTTGAAAAAGTAATTGGGATACTGCTCTCTTAATGCCTTGAGGTTGATGTTTTGCGTATCAACACTGTTTGCATCAATTGATCTTTCTGGTATCTCAAATCCTGCGCCTGTAAAATATCCGACATATGAGCCGTCTGTTTTGCTGAATCCGGCAATCAGCGCATATATAGTGCCTGATGTTGCGATTTTAAAGATGTTTTCAGCCAGAATGTTTTTGAATAAAATGCCGTAATAAGAATGTCTATACTGGTCTCCTTTCGGGATTATACTTGCCTGATAATTTGCGTTGCTTATTCCTGTGTCATATCTGTAAAAGCCGTTTGCGAGAACGGACGAATCAAGTGGTGCATGCTCATATGTTTCCGCTATATACCCTTCTATTTCTTCTGCGCCGGGAATAGATAACGAGATGTTTCCACTATTATCAGGAACGATATTATTTACAGTTTTAACAAGTTGTCTTTCGGATGTAGAACGAGGAACAGTATATGTGCACCATTGTAAAACGTCAGATACCGTGGGCTTTGTATCGTGATTTACCGATACATCTGTGATTTCAAGTTTATACTTGTAATCCGGAAACATTGTCCGCAGTGTGTCCATATTCACACTGGAATACGGATAAAGTGTATTACTTGAGGTTAAATCCTCTTTACTCTTAAATGTGTATTCCTGATAAATCGCTCCCAAATATTCAGATGATGTTTTGTCATATACAAACAGAACAAATTTCACATCTGAATAACTGCCCTGTATCGCCTTAATATCATCAGACAGAAAATCTGTTGATATTAACGAATAATAAGTATTGCCGACACCGTTAACATTCATATAGGCAGTACTATTCGCAACAACATTTCCGTTTTTAGGAGTTATTTTTGCATTCTGAAAATCAGATGCACTTGGCAGAACATCTGCTGTCCCTTCACCAACAGCGACTTTACCGTCTATGATATCCTGCTTTAAACCGCTTATCTCGTCTCCGACAGCTTTTGCATCCGCAAATTTCCCAGACTGCGTGAGGGTAGTATCAATATCAGGTATCTCCGCCACAACGGCGTCAATAGCCGTTTTTACGCCGCCAGATGCTACCGGATTTTCACTTCCCGCCGTAGGAACAGCATCAACGGAATCAAGGAAATTTAATTCGATATTCCCGCTTGCGTCCGGCGCAACGTCATTAACGGTTTTTACAAGCTGTCTATAATCCTGTGAGGTCGGTTCTGTATAAGATGTTTTTGCGGCAACTGTAGGAATATCAAGCGGATCTGTTGTAGAAGTATCCACAACTACCAACTTGAATCTGTAATCAGGATATTCCGCAGACAGTGCGGCAAGGTCGATGTACTGAGTATCAGCAACTACGCCCAAAGGTTTTGTAAATTCAGAACCATCATAATATCCGATATATCCGGTATATTCCGTATCATCTTTGTCGTATGCAACAACAAAAATATAAGCTGTATCAGTAGACGATACAGATGTTATAGTTGTCGGCAAAATATCCCAATTACCGTTAACAGCAAATATCATGCCGTATAAAAGTTTGTTTGTCCCGTCTACATTTACTCGGAGAGTGGAGTTGCCATTTTTGTTTCCGCCAGTGAGATTTATGATTCCTTTGACAAAATCATCTGATGTAAATCCCTGTTCTCCGCCGTAGCTTTTTGTTACTCGCCCGTCAATGATTTCCTGCTTCAGATTGGCAATATCATCCGTAACATCACCAACCGCATTATTGATTGCGTCGCCAACAGCTTTTGCATCTGCCGCCTGCCCTGCTCTGGAAAGAGTATCATCCACGAGCAGTGCCGTGCTCGCATACTCTCCACCTGATACCCATGTGGTCCCGTCGTAGTAATACCAGTCTCCGTATGTATATCCGGTTTCTGATCCGGTGTATACGTAGATTGCGGATTCTTCCACCATCTCTGCCGCAGTGCCTGCAGACAATGGTGTGCCGAGTGCATTGAAGATGCCTTCTACTTTGCCGAGTGCCCTCTGCGCCTCCTGCATCAATGTGGCAACATTGGCCTGCAGGACGATATACCATTCCTGTTCCACAGGTTCAGGTACAATATCCCTGTCGCTGATGCTGTCCAGGACATCGGTGCATCCGGCCGTGGTCTTCAATGTATAATCCGCGCCGACAAATTCCACAGCAAAGTACAGTTTGCCCTTCTCGGGGCAAGCCTCATAGGGGACGAGCCAGCCGAAGCGGATCGCGTCATCGCTGTATTCAGTGTTTACTGCTGCAGATATACCGCGGTTCCCAGCAGGAGAAAGGAAGACGATATTCACCTGCATTGCAGTGAGATCAATCGCGTCATAGTATCGTCCCATCTGGAACTTGATGAACTGCGACTTGTTCTCGCCCGCGACAATCGGCTGCTCTACGAGCACCTGGATCGACTTGGTTTTAGAATCGATATCGAAAACCGCGTCATCGCGAAAATCTGTCGGTGCGCTTATCGGAGTCCATGTCGTTATTGTATCTGCCATTTACTCCTCCTTCCTTATGCCGTCCGTTTCCACATGTATACAGACAAGTACGGAGGCATGTTGTTGTGTGCTCCACTGCTGCCGGCGCTTGTCGTCGCAGAGTCGCCGTTCATCGTCGTGTCCATGTTGCCATTTGCACTGGTGCTGAACGCCGCCTTAGTTCCGATGGTAATTGTGTGCGTATGAGCACCAGCACTGCTCATACCGTATGATGTATCCTTACTGCTGCCCTGAGCCAAGTATCCGTCCCCTCCAGGCGTCTGAGCAGCATACTTCCATCTGTACATTGCGTGTGTATGGGCTCCTGCACTGGATGCGCTTGCAGAGTGTGTATGTGCGGGAATAGTATGTGTATGGTTGGCTACGGCATGCCTGTGCTTTGGGGCAGTGTGCGTGTGGGCAGGCATTTCCGCGGCAGTCAGTGTGTGAGCAGCTTCTCCACCTGTGGATCCTGCAGTATAGGTGGAATCGGCACCGAGCAGGAAGCGCCCGCCGATCCGCTCCCACACACCGCCGAAAAGAGTGGCGGGGCTCGTCGCATTGACGGATGTGTAAATAGATCCCACAGGATAGGCTGCCAGAAGGATCTGCGAGCGGAACTCTGCCAGTACCGATGAGATGTCTGCGAGCGGCGAGATCTCGGTGAAGAGTTTGGTCACTCCGGTGATCGTGAGGCCGTCCAGGGCAACTCTATACAGCGGGACATCATCCTGCAGAGCACCTGCGAAGATGTCTCCAGTGATGCATGTGGGCTGTACAGGTGTGCCGGATGTCTCTGTGCCCTTGATAATGACCACAGAGGCGGTCTCAATGGATGTTGACGGGTCCTTACTGTAGCGCATGACTATGAGGTCATAGCGCTTCTTTCCCTGTGTGCCGTTTTCGATTGTGACATCGACTGTGGTATTGGTAGGGATATTGATATATCTGCCCTGGTCGACAAGGCCGCCGGAGCCGATCCGGATCAGGTTGCTGTTCTCGATGGTATAGGCGAATTTAGTGCCTGTCTTGAGTACGTACCTGTCCAGGCCGCACACGCCGGCATTATAAAGGCCCTCGTCTGCAGATGTCACATGACCGTGACCTGCATAGCCTGTTACAAGATGTGCTGCCATTTATTTAACCTCGTAAGTGATTCTTATGTCGTCATTGGTTATCTTGATCACCTTTTTGACGATCTCCTGTGTGGCACTGATGCCGGAAGTCGGTTCCAGGACTCCGACGATGTCGCCGATGTCATAGACCATGTCCGACTCCTCAAGTGATATCTCCATCGGAGACGCCTCGTGTGCCTCCTCGATGCGTTCCAGTGCGCTCTCGATCATCGTTGCATAATGATCTTCCACTGCGCGGAAAAAAGGCTCTGAGCCAAAAGGCGGAGCTACTTTTTCGTCGACCTTGGTGTAATAAGTACTAGCCGCCCACGCAGGAGGACTGTTTTCGACTTTGGTATAAAAAGTATTTACCGACCATGTTGGAGCTGATTCTGTGCGGCTGTAGGTGTAGCGCGTTACAGCGTTCCACGCAGGAGCCTTTTCCTTTTGCTGTGCGGTGTAATACTTTTTTGCCTTCCATTTAGGAGCGACCTGCGTGGTCACGGTCTGGCCTTTGCTGTTAGTCGTTTTCTGCGTAACAGACTCGACCTGCCTGTACTTTATCCACGATTCCTTCTTGAGCTCTGCCGCTGTAGATTTGCGGTAGTAGCTGGAATACTGCTCTGCCCAGTCAGTAGGCTGTCTGGTCTGCAGGTTATAGACGTTGTAATTGATACCGTCCGTCTCCTTGTACTCCGTTGTCACTCCGTCAGAATAAAAGTAGTAATATGCCTTGTAGTTAGTCCACCAGTCCTTGGGCTGTTTGGCCTGTGCGATATATCTCTCTGTCACGACAGGAGCAACTTCGACGTAGCTATTTCCGGATCTGCGGAAATACGATGCATATTTGCTCGCCCAGTCGGAAGGTTTTACGGTCTGGAGAGTGTACGCTGTAACGCCGGTCACCGCGGAGTAATTGTCTCCCGATCTGGTGTAATAACTAGCGAAATTCACAGACCAGTCATAAGGCTGTATCCTCTGCACCAAGTACTCGATCGTGACCCAGTCCACAGCTTTGTAGCTGACTGCGTCGCCCTCTGTGTCCTTCCGGAAGTACTTGGTACATTCCGTCGACCAGTCAGCAGGCCGTGAAGTCAGCCGGTCATAATTGATCACCGTCTCCGCAGAGGGGAAGTCCAGTTTTTCCATGACCTCATCGATGCCAAACAGGACCTGCTGTGATGTATCGAGGATATAATCACTGTCCTGTATCGGAGGATCATTGACCGCGTATGGCTGTACACCGCCGTTCTCATCGCAGAAAACATGGATGACTGCCCGTTCTGCGAGGTCTCCCTGCCCAAGGCAGATCAGATGATTCACTGGGTTGTACTGCTGTTTCAGGGAGAAAGTCGTCTGTGATGCATCAAATTCCTCATCCTGCGAATAGTCCATTGCAGGAAGGACAGACAATTCAGCGTGTGAGCCGTTCCATTCTATGTGCAGCTTGCCCCCTGCCGCCTTGAGCATGCCCCGGATGCCGGTGTATGCGTAGACGTATCTGGGCATCTGATAGGCGTGTATCTCGATGCCGCTGTCAGCTGTGGACGCCTGGAAGATATCACTTGCATCTATCATCGGGATGAGCTGGGCGAGGACCTGATTAGCCTCGCCGCTCAGGACCAGATAATCCTGTCCTTCCTCCGGACAGATGACTTTACCCTCGAGAACACCGTGCCAGGTGCGGCCTTTGTAGGTGATCTGCTCGTTCTCTGTATCCACAGCAATAGAATCGACAACACCGCCGTACTCCTCACCTTCTGCGTAGATCTTCGAGCCGGGCTCACAGCAGTGATCAGAAGAATCGACAGTACACTCGAAGTCGTTCTCATCCTTACCAAACGCCATGTCGAGCTCGTAGGCTTCCAAGACGCCCTGATCGACGCCGGAAGCATTGGTATAGATCAAATCCATTCCGGCTCTCCTCTCTCGTCATAGAGGACGATTTCGACACCCAGTGTCTGGGCTTTGTTTACGGGGATGATACCGCTCGGGATCTTCTCAAAGATGTAGCTGCTTTTATCACGGGTGTGGAAGATGTTCTCCACTGCTCCGTTGTTGCTGAACTTCCGGATCTTCTTGGTCCTTGAGTTGACAGTGGCGTATTCGCCTGTCGCAAGGTCGGTGTAGAGGGTGTAATAATGCCCGCCTATGACGATCTGTGGATTATCACATGGACCGTAAAAGATGAGTTCGAAGTTGCTGTCGTAGACTGTGGTATTGTCCAAAAACTCGACAACGTCAGCCCTGTCATAGTCATAACCAGTGCCAAAGTCAAAGCCATAGTCAAAGGGATAGTCAAGGGTTCCTGTAACTTCCACCATTGCGAAATATGTAAAAGCATGCTTCCGCGTCCAGTAAGGGCTCACGGACAGGATGCCAATCTTCTTGACGACCGACTCCATGAGCTCCTCGAATTCCTCATATTCTGCCTCGACCACAAAGATCTCTTTGTAAAAATCATTCCACCAGATCTTTCCTGGCTGCAGAGTGCGTACATCACGTTCAAAGCACCTGTGCATCTCCCGCATGAGATCGTTATACTGCTCCGCATTGTCCGCGAGGATCTGCAGTTTCAATTCGGATTCCTGCGCATCTTTATAAAATCTCTTGATGCGGGCAATGCCGCCGACTCCGGAGATGGTGGAATAATTCCACTCGTTCCGGAGCAGTGTCTCCGGCTCTTCCGGGGAGATGGTGTCGCTTATGAAATTGATGATCGTGCCATCAGAGCACTCGTAATACAGTGTCATCAAACCACCTCCCGTACGACTCTTCCGAGCTCTCTGTGATTGAGTTCCATGCGAATATCCATGCCGGCACATGCACGTGCTACGCTGGCTCCCAGACGGTCATAGTCGATCGTGGGGGTGTTCTCCCGCACTGACTGCCCTACATAGTCCTGCAGGGTACTGATCGGGCTCACAGCTTCCGGTCCTGCCTCGCCAACACCATGTATGCCGGCAAGCGTAGGAATCAACGTTGCCTTGCGAAAGATCGCGCCAAGCCTGTGCCAGCTGATGGAAAAGTGCGGTGCCGAAGGAGGATTGATCGAAAACTTTCCGCTGATTGAAATATGCGGCAACTTGAGTTTTGGTAAGCTCCATGAAAACTTGAATTTGGACTTAATAGCACTGATGGCATTTGAGACAGCAGTCTTGGCTCCGTCCATTGTGCTCTTGATCTTGTCTTTTATGGCCGTAAAAATATTTGCCACCGTAGTCCGCGCCGCTGATATCGGTTTTGTTATGGATGTCTTAATAAGATTCCAAGCTGAAGAGGTTGCGGAACGGATTCCGGACCAAACCGAGGACATCTTCGACTTTATAGCATTTATGATATTTGTGACTATATTTCGGGCTCCGGTGATAGCATTTTGTATACCTGATTTGATATTGTTCCAAATATTTGTCGTGGTACTGCGGATGCTGGACCAGATAGAGACGACTTTGGAACGGATACTTGTGACAACATTTGATATTGCTGTCTTCAATTTATTCCATAATTCTGTGCCTTTTGACCGTATCGCCTCTGACGCTTTTAGTATCGTATCGCGGATCTGGTCCCAGTGTTTTACGCACAGGACGATAATAGCAATGACAGCTGCTATGGCTGCCACTATCAAAATATATGGTGCAAGTGCCGCCATACTCGCCGCTGCGGATGCCCATTTTGCGGCTATCAGCGCCCCCAGCGACGTTACTTCTGCAGCGTTCATCGCCGTCTGGATCCCCTGAGCCGCCGCGTGTGCTATCACTGCTGCTGTGATGATCCCGATTGCCGCGCCCAGAATCCCGAACGCTGTCGAATGCTCCTGGATGAACTGAAGCGCTTGTGTAGCCGCTGGGATCACTGTCCCCGTGACAAATTGAACAGCATTTCGCATTGGTTGCTCAACAGAATCAAAAATTTTAAGCTTGAACTCTTCCATTGCGGAATTGAGTTCTTTTATGTCGCCTCCGAGGTTGTCCTGCATGGTTGCGGCCATGTCTTCAGCAGCGCTCTGTCCTTCTTCGGATGCTGTTTTTACATTTTCCAGCTCACTGGTGTAGTTGTTAAACGACTGGCCTGATTCTTCGGCCTGCTCCGAAAGTCCCTGCATGACTGTTTGGAACTTCGAGAACTGGTTTTGTCCAGCAATAGTCTTCGCGAGGTTTGCCTGCTCTTCGTCGCTCAAATCGCCCCATACCTGTGCGCAACCATTGAGGATGCTTGACAGGTCATTCATGTTGCCTTGCGAGTCATAGACTTCGACGCCGTATTCGGACAGTTCACTGGCACAGCCTTTTGTATCTGTTGCCAGTCTGGTCATGATGGATGATAGACCGGTGCCGGCCTCACCGCCCTTCACGCCGGCATTTGCCATCGTCATGAGTGCAGCCGTTGTGTCTTCCACGGAGAACCCCATGGAATTGGCTGTCGAAGCACAGTTCTTGTACGCCTCACCCAGTTGCTCGACGTTTGTGTTGCTGTTGGCCATGGCGTAGGCCATCTGGTCGACAAAAGCGCCGCTGTCCTGTGCGGACAGTCCGAACGCTGTCAGGTTATCCGTGACGATGTCGGATGCCGATGCCAGATCCATATCTGCCGCCGCCGCCAGATTAAGGACTCCGTTAATGCCTGAGAGCATGTCAGATGTATCCCATCCGGCAAGGGCCATATAACCGAATGCGTCTGCTACATCACTGGCCGAGAAGATTGTACTCGATCCTAGATCCCTGGCAGTCTGCTCAAGCTGTGACAGTTCGTCATCTGTAGCGCCTGAAAGCGCCTGTACATTGCTCATGGAAGACGAAAAGTCTATTCCAAGCTGAACAGTCTCTTTTCCGAACTCTTTGAGCTTGTCAATGCCCTGCTGGATCGCATTGCTTGCAAGATCAGCAACAACACCTTTAAATACCGTCCAACCACCATTCGCCGCGGACTCTGCGCTCTCGCCAGTATCTTCGAGAGCAGAATCGACTTCTTTCAGTTTCGATTCGTTTTCGCCCAGTTCGCTGTTCAGCTGATCAATCTTTGCCTTCAGTTCCTGGGCTTCTGCTGATTCAGTTCCTGATTCCAGAGCAACATTCTTATACTCTGTCTCCAGCTGTTCCAGTTTTGTCTTCTGTTCTGCGATTGTACTGTTCAGCTGTTCAAGCGGAGTCTGCGCCTTCTGTTCTGCTGCAGTCTGTTCATTGATCTCCTGAGTACACTGTTGTAATTGTGCCTCGAGGTTCTGCTGTTCGGTCTTTGCCTGCGTGAGCTTTCTTGCCCACTCTTCAGCTTCGGCGCTGTTTTCTCCGTAGATGGCTTTTGCCGCTTCCAGCTTCTGTGTCAGGGCCTCCTGTTTATCGGCGTTCGCCTGCAGCTGTGCCTCAAGGATCTTGATCTTAGACTCCATGAGTTCAGCGGAGTTTCCTGTATTTTTAAAAGACGCCTCTGCAAGCCGCATCTCCGCGCGCAGTGAGGACATCTGTGAGTTCGCTGACTTTATAGCAGATGTGAACTCCTGTGTTTCGGCAGTAAATTTTATTTTTGCCTCATTTTTAGCGCCTGGCATGTGCCTCTGCCTCCTTCCTCTGCGCGTATGCTAACCAGCCATCATAAGCGGTTTTATCTGCTGCAACTGATTCCAAAAAAGCCTCATCCGACACCCAGAATGTTTTTTCCGGTATGCCGATGATGAGGCAATAGTAAGTGTAATAATCTGCAATTGTTTCAAGCGGGAAATCAGGAACCTTTACCGCCGACCGCGTTTTTTCCCGCGTGGCCTTGCGGAAGGCATTGCGGAAGCCTGTTTTTTTTCCTGCATTCCGAACAGCTGCCCGAACGTATTCCAGATCTCTTCACGGTTATCTGTCATTTTTTCCAGGAACGTGTTCAGATCCATACAGTCATCGCGCCCGCTGTTGGCGGCTCTGTACCCGATATAAATAAACTCCGCCGCTTTTACTTCGTCCACATCTTCTTTGCCCATTGTCTGGTACAGGGAGCGATATCGCTGATATATCTCCGGCTGTCTCCTGGAGAGCTCCGCAAGAGCCCCCATCCCCAGCGTAACGTTTTCCTGACTTCCGTCCTCCATTGTGATCTTATAGATTGCCAACTACCGCTCACCTCCTTTGTCAGGGTGTTGTCTCTTCGGACTCGCCTTCGGTCTCGGTTTCGGCCTTCTGGACGGCCGCGCTGGAGAACGTTGTCATCCAGTTATCTTTTGTCAGGGTCTCGCCGGTCAGTTCTGCGGCAAGTGCCTGATATTCTCCGATGCCGTTGTCGTCGGGCATGTAAGAGAGCTTCATCTCGACTTCTGCCACTTCCTCGCCGCCGTTCTCGATCTCGGTGGAATTGATCTCCTCGACCTTGCACCGAGGGAAACCAAGGAACATAGGCTCGTCATCCTCGTCCATTACCCTCGCGGCAATCGATACCTCCGGCATGAGCGATTCAATGTTTGAAAAGCCGTATACGCCAGGCTGCAGGCCCTTGTTTGTCATTGCATTAATCTTGCGATAGAGCGCAAGCTTAATGTGCAGGCTCACTGTGATAGTGCCGTTGCCGGTGGGTTTAGTCTTTCTCTTCTTTGTGACTCCGCGGCATTTCTTTGTCACGGTCTTGGTCTCCCTCTCGATCGTGATCTTGCCGACACAGTCATCTCTTGTATATTCAGTGTCCCCAGCGACCTTGAGAGCCAGCTGGTCGCATTCAAACATGCTGTACACATCTGCGGATGTTTTAGGCATTTTTATCCTCCTTAAAAATTCTCTGTCAGCTTCCCGAGGCAGAGGTCGATGATCTCAGCGGACGCATCTTCCGCGCCCCGCCTCATAAACTGCTGATTCCCGGCATGATGGACCGTGTTCGAGCCATCATCCGGGAAGTACAGATAGTGGTATTTATTTCTCGCGGCAATCGTGACCGACTGCGGAGCGTTATCCTGCTGGAAGGATGCCGGCATGGCTGCAGATGCGGACCTGCCTTTTCCCTTCCACGTGCGTCCGGAGCTCGGGATCAGCGGCGCAATGCGGTCCTTGATCAGCTGGGCGCCCTGATTGTGCAGGATATCGTCAACAATCTGCCCGGCTCCTGCTCCGTACTGTTCCATCATCGAGGTCAGGTCATCGAGCGCGTCAGCCTCCAAGGCGAACCATTCGGACATATCAGCACCTCTTTTCGGGATGGTACAGGGTTATGTGTGCAATCTCGACTACCATTCCGGTGTTGCCCTTGAATGTGTAATCATAAGTCACATCATCACTGGTCGGCCTGAGCTTGGTCCCGGATTCGTCTTTCTGGCAAAGTGCCTCAATCACCGTCTCGACATATCCCTCCGGGATGTAGTCTTCGTGGATGATATGCACCTGGTAAAAGGTCTGATAATCCATCCGGGATGTATTGTTTTTTGTCGTCTTGAGACGATTTACAACAAAATAATTCCAATAATCGAGCTTCTTTTCCCTGCAGGCCCCGTACCAGACCCCCTGCATCGGTATGGTGTTATCCGCACACAGGGCTTCCAGCGTGTCTCTAATCCTGTCCAATACACTGCTCATGTCAGCGTCCTCACTTTCTCGAGATACAGGTACATCTCTTTTTCTGCCGTATCGGGGTCGACATTGAAGATATCATACAGATCATTCCCGATCAGGACCTGCCTGTCGGTGGTGGCTGATGCATGATACCTGGCCTTCACTTTCATGGTGAGGGTCCTGTCTTTGGATTCGGCAAAGTCTTTGTCCTGTTCCCGTATCGATACTTTTTCAAAATCCAGTTTCTGGATCTTTTTCATATCAGTACTCGCTGTGGGATTCTTTGGAGCGTTGAAACTGGACGATTCATTATCGATCTCGCAGATCCAGAGGATGCCCTGGTTGTATGTCGAAAACTTAGATTTCATCCGGCATCCTCCCTGTGCGCTGCGACTTCATACTTGTGCCTGACCTGGAGGATCTCGGCTCTGTATGCTTCATCGAACTGCTCAAGGCAGTCATTCCAGGCATACAGGCAGTAGTTTTTATACAGCTGCCTTTCCTGCCCGGGCTGGAAGTAATCGATGGTGGCGCCGAGTTTATGGTTCAGCGCCACCTCTGCATCACACATCATCTCGATGATTTTGCTGTCGGTGTCTTCGTCTGACCATGTGATATGCAAATGCCGCTTCACGAGGTCTATTGCCGCCACCGGCATGTTGTTACTATCAAGCATGGTCAGCTCCTTTCAATGTCGATCAGCCTTCTCCGCCGGTCGTAACTTCTGTAGTCACGTTGACGTCTGCTGCCTTGACGTAGACATAAGCCTCTTCCAGATCGGAGATGTCAAGCAGGATAGCAACGGTGTCATCCCATGCCTTGCCCATGCCGTACATCTTGATTTTGAAAGTCCTCTTGTCTTCCAGGAACTTGAAGTCATCGGAGAATTCAAGAGTGCCTTCCTTGCTGCTGCCGAGACCGAAGAAGTACTCTTCAGGCAGGCAAAGGATAGCCTTGCCAGTCTCGATCGCATCGCAGCGGATGACTTCGGTAGGGAACGGGAAGATATTGCCGGTGAATGTGCCCATGGCGTTGAGGACAGTGGTTGCCGGCATGACCTTGCCGAGGTAGTCCTTCTGGTTGCAGATGAGGGTGACTTCATCGAAGGTCCTCAGATTGCCGCCGTGCTTGGTGTAACCGCTCTTTGCGGATCCGTCTGTGTTTGCAGCCGTAGATGCAGGAGTGATATTGCCGGTAGCGTCGGCAGTATACCAGACCTCGGTCTCTGCCAGATTCTGCAGGATGGTGCCATACTCCTTGGGCATGAAGGAGGTGATCTGAACAGCAGTCTTCTGAGGATAACCAGTGGAGCTGTTTACGGAAACACCCTGATGGATGTCGCGGTCAAGGCCGATCGGTGCATTGTGGCCGCTGCCGGAAACGATAGCGTTCTCCAGGCCGACAGCAAGGGACTCTTTGAGGAATGTACGGATGTAGTTGTCCAGGAACTGAGGACCGAGATCCAGCATGTCTCTCTCGATGACAGCGTATGCGCTCAGCTTGCACTGTGTCAGTTCGATGACGCGGAAAGCGGAAGTGATCTCCTGGGTAATCTGGCTGTTGATCTCACCCCAGACTGCAGTCTGTACGGAATGATCATTGAGGATCCATCTGGTCAGGTATGCCACAGACTGGAAATTGATCCTTGCGAGCAGAGGGTGCTCCTGGATAAGGTCACGGTAAACATCTTCGATGATGGTCTGGGGCATTACCTTCTCATCCATGAGGCCGGCATAGACCTGCTTCGGGTTGTCGGATTTGCCGGCTTCGATGACTGCCTGGTAATATCTTGTCTCCTCAGCGGTCAGCTGGCGGAAACCGCGCTGTGCCAGGATGGTTCTGTCGCCGTTTGCAGACTCATAATCTGCCTGGATGGTAGCGGCGATCGCCTGACCAAACTGATCAAATGCAGCCTGGACGACTTCGGGAGTGGAATCTTTGGAAGTGAATGCGGACTGCAGGGCTGCAGATGCCTCTGCGATCATGCTGTTTTTCTTGAGCATATTGTTTTCCTCCTTTACGAAAACAGTTTGTTGAAAAATTCCTTTGCTTTGTTGACGGTTTCTTCATCGTCGTCATCGTCCGGATCTTCCTCCGGTTCGGTGTCGTCGTCTTCATCTTCATCAGGATCCGGATCTTCATCCTCGTCCTTATCGTCATCGGCCTGCAGTGCCCTCAGGAGCCTGTCAAGTTTCTGGTCGATCTGTGTGAGACCTTCCGACTCATGCAGTACGCCGTTATTCAGGACCGCCTCGCGGATCATGCCGAATGCAGACTGCTGTACTGTGCCGTCTTCTTCCTGCTCTGCGATATCTGTCGCAAAACCGTACTCAAGGCACTCCTGCGCGGTTAGCCATGTGGCATCATCCATCAGCTCACGGATCTTATCCTCGGACAGATTAGTCACAGCCAGGTAAGCATTGATGCTCGACTGATTGATCTTGTCGTTGTCCTCGGCGGCCTTGCGCATCTCGTTACTGTTGGCGTATCCCAGATAGCTCATGCAGTTATGGATCATCAAGAGAGCGATGCTTCCCATGGTCCGGACATCACCGGCACAAAAAACGATGGTCGCTGCAGAGCAGGCAAAACCATCGCAGTAAGTGTGTATGGATGCGCTGTGACGCTTCAGTGCCGAGTAGATCGCAAGCGCCTCGGCAACCTCACCGCCGTAGGAATTGATATAGACATTGATTGTGTCCACATCGAGATCAGCGATCTCCTTCACAATACCCTTGGAGGATACACCTCCAACGTCCGCATCAAACACAGCGTTGATGATATCAGCGTCTGCGGTGATGTCACCGTAGATATTGATGTCTGCGGTCCTTCCAGATGTTGCAATCTGGTAAAATCTCTTACTCACTCATTTCCACCTCCTTCCTCTGGATTTTTAAGAAACCTCTCGATTTCTTCAAAGTTCTTTGTGATAAAGTGCTTACGGCTCCAGTCTGTATCAAGCGGGGCATCACCCAGCATCTCACGGACCTCATCGATACACTTGACTCCGGAGCTGATCAGATTGGACACATCAGCAGATACAGAGAAAATATCCCTGTGGATGATCTTGCTCGTGTCCACCTGGTAATAATTGCCGGCTGCATAGTTCTCCATGCCGGCGCGCTTATTGAGCGCTTCTGTGATCATGTCAGCATACGGGTCAACGCCGAATGTCAGAAAACTGCCGACGATTTCATCCATTGCTGTGATATTGCCGGTCATCATGGATTCTGGGATGTGGAAAGCCCCTGCCACAGTGGAGAACAGGTCCTTTTTTAACTCCAGGAAGCTGCTCGAATCACCTTGCGACTGACCATAGACCGGATCACCCTCCAGTTTGTACCCGTCAAACTCCGGAT
>Ga0256405_10007461_pt1 | contig 16441 bp, 13 predicted proteins | sample RumenRJG_02DNA_FD_189096 | JGI IMG/M metagenome (GOLD analysis project Ga0256405, IMG submission 189096) | Bovine rumen microbial communities from Lethbridge, Alberta, Canada - RJG_02 | ecosystem: Host-associated > Mammals > Digestive system > Stomach > Rumen | place: Canada: Alberta...
GCTGGCTCCGTTGTAGATCTTCCAGACCTGGTAAAGGTACTTTTTATAACCGGCCAGGGTATCTCCCATGGCCCGGCCTTCGCGGTACACGGTGAGGGGGTCCATCTTGCGGCACCGCCTGACCAGGCGTTTGCGGTCGTACTCTTCCCAGAAGAGATCCACGAAAGCGCACATGGCCGTCACTGTCTCCGCCCGGAGGGAATCGGGATCGCCGTCCCAGGACTCCAGCAGGATGCTGAGCGCTTCACCGTACTTTTTCGGGCCGACCTTCTGGAAGGCCTTGAAAGCCGTCGCGACACAGGCAAGACGATATTTCCCCCGCTTCTGGCTCAGATCCAGCAAGGCACCGGCCGCCTCGGTCACTTCGATAAACTGACGGGCGATTGGGTTGTCGCCGAAGGCTTCCGCCCGGATCCTCGCGCCGGCCCCGATATCCGTGGAATAACCGGTCTGCTTTGCAAAGAGAAGCGCTTCCTCTTTCTCGGTCATTCCGAAATATACCTTGCAGAGGATCGGGAGGGGATCCCCGCCGTTACGATGGACTCTGGCCGCAATAGTGTGCTGGCCGTCAAAGACGAAGTAGCGGCCGTCCCGGTAACTTACCTTGGGCTCGTTGGCGACTCGCTCATCAAAATCCTTCGAGATATCTTTGATCTGCCGGAGCTTCTGATCTCTCTGGTAAGTGTTGCGGGGAACCTCCAGCTTGCTGCTGTCGATGACCATTTCCTTGTAGGGTTTTACTATGTTTTGTACGGTTGTCTGCATCATTTCTTTTTCTTCCTCCCTTGGTAAGATTTCAGGTAAGTTATGCCTTTTGCTGCCAGTTCCCTGATCTGCCGGCAGCATTCTTCAGATGAGGCGGTCGTCTTGTTATCGGACAGGCAGAAATCCCATCGGAAGATCATGCCGTCCAGCGCATCGGTCAGTTCCGTAATGATAAAATCCACCGGGGAATCCCGGTTTACCCGTTCCGGTGTACTGGCCATGTTTTCTGAAATGCTGAAAGCGGAAACTGGCGGAGCTTCTGCAGGAAGTATGTCTTCCTCCGCATCTTCAGATGTATCCGGTTCGGGATCCTCCGTATTCATGGAACAGGATTCTTCCGGCGGAAGGGGATCTGTTAGCTTTTTTCTTTTCGGGGAAGGTCGTGGCTTTCGGAGATCTTCAGCAAGCTGAGATCTATCTTCAGGTGACGCCCGCGCTATGGCCGCGATTGTCTTTTCCGGAGCCTTTAACGTACCGGAGAGGATTTCCTGCCGAATTCCTGGAAGTGCCTGATCTGCAGCGTCGATTCCTTTTGCATAACGTTCTGCCCTTTGGACATAAGTACTGCCTACTTTATTTTCCCGGGCAACTCTTTCCCGAGTGCTCTCAGAAGACTGATCACCGTATTGATCATTTTGGGCAATACGGTGAAACCTGCCGTTTAGGTCACGTTTCTGTTCTCTTGAGACATCTCCTCGTACATGTTTCTCCGCTTCATACTGTTTCCCTATGAGATACTTCTTTTGTTCGCTGGTCAGGTTGCGTCGGCCCAGCTGGTTCTTGCAGATCCAGGAAATGACCTCGTACCGGTCGGAGAATGCCTTCTCATGTGTTGTAAAGCTGATTTCCGGATGAGCCTGTAAGATCCTGTAACGGTTATGTCCGTCCACGATCACGCCATTCCAGACGATCAGGGGGCTAAGAACAGCGCCTTCAGCCAGTATATTGGCTTCCAGCTGTTCATATTCCTCAGGCGTCAGAGGCGGGATCTTCTCGGCAAACTCCGGATCGATCTTTAATTCATTTATCGAATCCATTGGCGTATGTCGCTCCTCCTTTCGAATAATCGGTTCTTTATAAAGAACCTATGTAAGCAGGCCGCCGAAGCAGAAGCCTGACGGCCCGCTGTAGTCTCGTGTTTATGATGTTCCTGTATTTGTCCCAGACACCCCCAGGATGGCAGAACCCTTTGTCCCGCCGGGAAGTCATCCAGGTGGCTGTCTGCTGCAGCGCTCATTGGGGGATCTCCCCACCCCGCCTTCTTTATGGCGGGGCCGCGAGTTACGGAAGTCTCATTATGGTGTGATACCTCATCGCCGTACGGGAAGAGCAGCTTCCCTCTTACAGTCCGGCCTTCTGCCCTGGCTTTTCAGCCGTCGAGGCGGATGCCGCTGATGTAGCTCCATATCACACAGGTGTACCTGAATGAATGATTCTGTATTCAGTTTTTAAGGTGCGGGCCCGGTTCTCCGGGTTCGTAACGACCAAGGTCGTTACGAGTATCAGTTTAGCCGGGAAATGGACGTTTGAAATTGCGCTCATAGAGCACGTTTATGTGATCCCGCAGCGCACATTTCAGCTGTACATCCCGTTTGCGATGGACTGTAGTTCAGAGATTGCTGTTAGCAGGCGGACTTTGGTCTCAGAGTCTTCCAGAGGTTTTCCCTTCAGCAGATAGTCGGTACTCACCTCCAGCAAGGAGGAGATATCCATGAGCAGGTCGATGGAGCATGCCCTGCTGCCGTTCTCCATGCGGTTCACATGCAGTCGGTCCACACCGAGCAGCTCGGAGAGCTTCTCCTGGGTTAGGCCCTTTGTTTTTCGTGCTTCTTTCATTCGGACACCAAAGTCCTTTGGGTTGAAATACATCTTTGGTCCTTTCCGCCGGCTGTTTTATCAGTTCAATGGAATCGGGCGATGTGCCTTTGTTTTCCTGAACCGTTGAGATCAGTTTATCCGGGACCAGCGTATTTAAGAATGAACGAAGCATGGCCCATTTTGGTCGGAAAAAGATATTTCAAAGAGGATTTCAAAGGATGAGAATTGCGGGATTACCTTGGGAGATGTGATATCATAAGGGGTTCATGATTCATGACCCCTCATAAGAGAAAAATATTGAAAAAGAGATGAATGAAGAGTTAGAGTGCCATGGAGTGGAATACTGTACAGTAACGCGATGCTGGGAAATATTCCTGAGGGGTGACGGATATTGTCACTCCTTTTTGCTATAATTAAAATTAAAGGCAGGAAAACGTGGGTTTTCAGTAATGTATTTATGCAAAATGCCAAATGATTATGGAGAAGAGGAAAGGCCGGTTCTTGGGAAGACCAGAGGATCCTGCGGCAAAGGAAGGATTAGGGATGAGACAATGATTGATGAAGGAAGAGAAGATAAGGTTGTCAGAGTTCTCCAGCTTTACGCAAAACTCTCCGACGGGTATATCGTTAACAAGGCGGAAGAAGCCCAGAACTACAGTGTGAACGAGCGCAGCATTCAGAGAGATATTGATGACATCAGGCATTTTCTTGATGTGGATACGGAAAGGACCGGCATTGAAAACACGATAATATATGACCGGGAGCAGAAGGGTTACCGGCTGGAATCGCTTTACAAGCTTCGGCTGCAGAACAGCGAAGTGCTGGCGATTTGCAAGATCCTGCTGGACAGCAGGGCTTTCACCAAAGATGAAATGGTAGAGATGCTTGATAAGCTGATCACCTGCTGTGTCCCGAAGAAGAACCAGAAGCTGGTCCGGGACCTGATCGCCAACGAGGAATATCATTACATAGAGCCGCGGCATAAGTCCGAATTCACCGATAAAATGTGGGATATCGGACAGGCCATCCGAAACAACCAGTATATCGAGATCAAGTACCAGGGAATACAGGGGAGTACCGTAAAAACCCGGAAGCTGAAGCCGGTCGCAATCATGTTCTCGGAATTTTATTTCTATCTCACAGCATTTATTGATGACAAGAAAGTCAGGGAAAATTTCAATGTACTGGAAGACTCCTTCCCTACAATTTACAGGATTGACCGGATTCAGGGGTTGAAGATCTTGGATGAGCATTTTTACATCCCGTATAAAGATCGATTCGAGGAGGGAGAATTCCGCAAGCGGATTCAGTTCATGTACGGAGGTAAGCTGCGGCGGGTGAAGTTTAAATACAAAGGTTACTCTGTGGAGGCGGTGCTGGATAGACTGCCAACAGCGAAGATCCTGCATGAGGAACCATGCATAGAGGATTTGAGAAGAACTGTTTATACCATCTCTGCAGAGGTGTTCGGGGATGGGATAGATATGTGGATAAAGAGCCAGGGAGACATGATTGATATAGTTGATTAGTTAGGGAAGCTGGATCTTTTTATGTGTGGAATGAACCGATAGAAAGAAATAATTGGGAGGTTGGAATAAAAATGAGAAAGGTGTTCATAAAGTATGATCCTTATGAAATGCGGTCTACCGTTATAGTAGATGGGAAAGAGGTTCAGAAAAACAAACACTGTGACTCTAATTTGAAAAGGTATTTGGATACGAGTATTCATATGCCAATTCAATCTTGGATAGACCCTATAGATAGAGATAACTGGAACGGCCTTTTGTATACACTCTGTCAGATGGGAGATAAGGATATTGTCATTGAGTTCGCCGGCCGTAAAGTTGATTATGACAGTGTTAAGCTTTCACTGATAGCACAGAATGAAAGTAGAAATTGCGGCGCTAAATTGACGTTCAGAGATTTAGCAGATGAAATTGTTCCGGACTCACAGATGAAAACTAGAATATCTGAAGTTATTGATCTTATGCTGACTGACCAGTTTAAGCAGATAGTTTCAGAATCCGAATCAAAAGAGCTAATAAAAAAATACGAACAATTGGAGGAAACTTATAAAGAAATAGAAGCAGAAGAATTTAGAATAGCTTTTACTGGCACATATAGTAGCGGAAAATCATCAACTATCAATGCACTATTGGGGAGGAATTTTTTACCTACAGCCTCTGGGACTTGTACAGCGAAAATATGCCGTATTATTCATTCCATTGTTAAAGAGGGTGTTGCGGTAGTTAAGTATCTACCGGATACACATAAGAAGGAATTTCTGTGCAAAACTGACGAAGAAGTACAAGAAAGAATACAATGCGCTCAGGATTCTGTGGAAGTTATTGAAGTGTATACAGATTTATCGATCTTATATCCTGAGAGCATAGAAAAAGACTTTAATCTTGTAATTATTGATACACCAGGTACTGATAGTGCTGCAGGAAATGATACGAAAAAAACAGAAGAAAACTCTCGGCGACTGTCTAAGAAATCACATATTGAAATAACAAAAGAAGTGCTGAAATCAAAGCAGAAGGAAATGGTAGTTTTGATTTCAGATGATAAGTTGGAAGATGATAATATTGTTGAACTTCTTAATATCATAGAAGAGTCTGCAGAAATTGATGATGGCGCATTTAATGATAGATTCCTCTTTGTTATGAATATGTGCGATTCCCTAACATATTCAAATGAAGGGGAAACCTTGGATAATTATATTAGAAACTTTGTAGCCAATATTAAAAAGGTTCCTAATTCGAATAGAACGAGAAATATTGTTAATCCAAGGGTGTTTCCAATTACATCAGGGGCAGCACTTGCAATAATAAATGGTTATACGGAAGAGCCAAGTATGGCTGAGGGTATGACAAAAAAGGCAGAATTATATGGTTACTATGAAGGTTTTTGTAAAAAAGTATATTATTATGGCCCGCAAAAATTGGCGAATGACTTTAAACAGTATATAGAACAGATTAAGACGTTGTATCCTAATTATAAAAACTATTGTCTGGAACAGAAGAGTTCCGTATCCGAGGCAGTAAAATATCAATATACGCAGGAATTGTCGGGCGAGTTACCAGTCCCTCAGAGGGTATTAATCCATACAGGAGTTCCTGCGCTCAAAAGTGCTATTCATGATTATATAAGAAGCTATGCATATCCGATAAAGGTCCGTCAACTACTTAATTGTTTCACAGATATTCTTGAAGAACTTGTTGCGCTGAATGCAACCAAATTGGAGGCTTTGGAAACAGCAAAAAAATATTACAGCGGTGCAGTTTCTTTACGAGAAAAGACCGATCAAGAGCGTCAAGAGGAAGAAAAAAGAAAACGTCAACTTCAAGACGCAAAAGAAAGAATGGAAAAAGTAAAAGAAAAGATTGATGGAATAAAAGAAACCATTACTGAAATCAACGAAATCCGGTCTCAATTCTTTACGATAAAGAACGGCATCGCTAGCAAAGTTGGAGGAAGGACTGAAGTTCTGAAAGTAGAAGGAGATGAAATAGTAAGAGATATTTCATCAAATATCGATAGTCTTATTGGAAAGATAGATGAGACAGTAAGGCTTGTAAAAAACAAAAAGAGAGCGGCAACGGTAGACTTATATCAAGAGTTTATTGGATACATAGATGAGCTTGAAAAAGAAGGACTGATGTCGGATGGAAGATTTTCGTTACAGGATACAGTGGCCTACAAGAAATTAGTGGATAAAGATAGTTTTACTAAGCCAATTGAGGACACAAGAACAGAGAAAAATCCTAAAAAAGAGCATATTGAATTTGGCTATGGGATAGCTAATTTCTTTGATTCTATCGGAAGAGCTTGGAGAACAAGAAAGGAACCAGAGAAGATAGAAAATACTTACATTAATATAGAACAATATGTAACAGATAATATCAATCCTATAGACGCTCAGGTAGATAGATACGTAGAAAAACTTAAAAAAGATTACAAGAATGATATTGCTTATCTTAAATATGAAACTAAAAAGAGAGTTGATAGAGTAATTAAACTTATTGAAAAAAAGAAAGGCGAAATACAAAAGATTGAAACAAAGGCATATGAATATGCCGCTGATGAAAAGCAGTATGGTTTACAGGTTGAAAAACTGAAAAATATAAAAGAACAACTTAACTTATTGATCTCAAGGCTGGAATATACGCAGATATAGGGAGGTATAGATAGTGGAGAAATACTTCAAACCGGAAGATACTTATGAAAACGCCATTAGGGAAGGGGAAGTTGGTGTTTTGAGGGCTCTATTGACGGGGATCATAGGTTCAGATCCGACTTTTGTGACGACAGAATTTGAAGAAGCTCTTGAGTATATACGAACAAGAAGTAAAGATTTTAATGGACATGAATTAGTCCTAACTGAGGAATACAAAAAACAGGAAGACGAATATGAGAAAGAAGAAGAAAAGTGGGATGAACACTACTTTCAGATGAATTTAGTGTGGCTTCGTGATAACTTTAGCTTATCTAAAAGGCTCCCATTGATTAGGAAAGTTGGAGAGAAAGTGTATCAAAATAAAGTAACACTGGGGAAATCCAAGGTAGAACGCAGGCAGCCAATAGCTGCTGAGAGTTTGGATAGCACAATTTGTTCCAGTTCAAAAAAAGACAAAACCGCCAGGGCAACCGGTGGCGGTGGTAATATAAAGAACCGGTTGTTTGGAAGTTCTTGGGACATATTGAGTGATTATTGGTGGGCTTTTATGATCATACTTGTACTGGTTGCTTTAGTAGTGATGGGGTTTAAAGCCAACTAATACTTATTATAGTTACCCTCCGGTTTTGATTAGTGAAACAAAGGAATTATATATGGCTAAAGAGAATATAGACGCTCGCGATAGAAAAGATCTGGATGCCGCATTGTCAAATGTTGATAGGATTGTTATGCGAAAGTATATTTCAACAATTGATAAAAGGCCAATCTTTGTACCATCTTTTGATGTGTCCTTTGTCACTCCGCAAAGTGAAGGCAATTCTCCGCTCCCGGTCTGTATTGTCGGGACTAATATCATGTTGGCTAAATTACAAAGAGTGGTCTATGACAAGGATGAGAGTGTACTTGATAAACTGACTACTGTATATAACGCAACTTCATTATTTGAAGGTGCGTCTATTGTGATGCTTTTAAAGAGTGACGGCAATAAGATAGAGGTCTTTTTGGGTGTCGTATGTAAAAACATTGAAGATTCTTTTGCTCCAGGAAAGCAGATCAATTCGCTAAAGGCGAACTTTGAAGCCAATTTTCCAGGAAGTCGACTTGTTCTGCTGGATACAGATGTATGTATAACTACTGTACAGAGTATCTTTTCAAGTAATCTTTGTGTTTCAGCTGTTTCCGGGATCGCAGCATTAAAGGATAAGAACAAAAATGAAAATAACACTTATATCCAGGGACTAGAAAAACTTACAGATTCATTGAGAGGCAAGAAATGCACAGTTATGATCATTGCTGATCCAGTAAGTAACAATGTAAGGGATTCAATTCGCGCGGGGTATGAGGAGCTATATACAGTATTAAAACCGTTTGAAAAATCAGAATATACAATTAACAAAGGAAATGGAAAGACCGTTACAAATAGTGTGTTAAAAGGTATTACGGATACAGTAACTGCGAGTGTTGCAAAAACTAAATCACATACAACAACTAAAGGAACAAATTCTGCCCATACGGTCGGAGGAAGCATTGGAGTGCATGCAAGTGCAACTGCTAGTGTGGGGGTATCCGCGGCACCTTTTGGAGTCGGAATAAATACCAGTACCTCGGCTACTTTGGGGACTAGTGTTTCAGCAGACTATCATTATATGCATGGACATCATGAGGACAATGCCGATACTAAAGGGCAAACAGATACAACCGGGAAATCTAAATCATTAAGTGAGCAAAACTCTGTAGCAAATGCATTAAGCAGCAATGAAGGAGAAGGACTTCAGATCAGTTATGAAAACAGGAGTATAAAGGCTATTCTTGACAGGATAGATTTGCAGCTTGAGCGTCTATCTGAATGTGAGGATTTTGGAATGTATGACTGCGGTGTATATTTCCTATCCGATGACTATTCTACATGCTTATCTGTTGCAAGCACATATAAGTCTATCATTCAAGGTGAACATTCCTCGGTTGAATCCGCACATATTTCGATTTGGAATACTGAAGAAGCGAAAGGATTAATACCGTATTTAAGTACCTTTAATCATCCGATATTTGATTTGGCAGATAAGGAGGGCGAGAAATACAGCGCATCAGCCTCAACTCTTGTAAGTGGAAAAGAACTGCCTATATATATGGGCTTACCCAAAAAATCTGTTTCAGGAATTCCTGTTATAGAATGTGCTGGCTTTGGTAGAAATGTTTTATACACAGAGGATGATCAAAAGAGTAAAAAGATTGATTTTGGCCTGATTCATCATATGTATCAGGATGAACCTGAAAAGGTCTTATTAGATAGAGATAGTCTTACATCACATGTTTTTATAACGGGCTCAACAGGGGCAGGTAAATCAAATGCAATATACCATCTTCTCCTTAACATTTGCTTTAAACTTATTGATGATGAAAGCGACCACCCCCATTTTATGGTTATTGAACCTGCAAAGGGGGAGTATAAAGAAATTTTTGGGGGATACGAGAATGTTGATGTATTAGGTACCAATCCGTTTAAAAGCAAATTATTAAGAATAAATCCCTTTAGTTTTCCAGAGGATATACATGTACTTGAACATATTGATCGTTTGATTGAAGTCTTTAATGCATGTTGGCCTATGTATGCTGCAATGCCAGCAGTTTTAAAAGATGCTATTGAACGAGCATATGAAGCATCAGGATGGGATCTTAATAAATCAGAATGCACTTGTGTGTATCAAGAAAAGAGAGTGTTTCCAAATTTTGTAGATGTTCTGAAACAGGTTAATTCCGTTATTAAAGAATCAGAGTATTCTTCTGATAGCAAAGGCGATTACATTGGCGCTTTGTCTATGAGAATCAGTTCATTGACAAACGGTATAAATGGGCAGATATTAACGGGCAATGAAATTGCTTATAGTGACTTGTTTGATAGGAATGTAATCGTAGATCTTAGTCGTGTGGGATCTACAGAAACCAAAGCTCTTTTAATGGGATTACTAATAATAAAGCTTCAAGAGTATAGGATTGCATGCGCAAAGGAAAGCAATAAAAAATTGTCGCACTTAACTGTTCTGGAAGAAGCTCATAATCTTTTGAAGAAAACAAACACTGAACAGAATTCAGAATCTTCCAACTTGACTGGTAAGGCAGTTGAGATGTTAGCTAATGCAATCGCAGAAATGAGGACATACGGGGAAGGCTTTATTATTGCCGACCAATCACCGAGCTTGATGGATATGTCTGTCATTCGGAATACCAACACGAAGATTATTCTTAGATTGCCAGATGCCACAGACAGAGACCTAGTTGGAAAAGCTGCAAACTTAAATGATCAACAGATTATTGAACTTGCCAAATTAAGAACAGGCGTATGTGCAGTATATCAGAATAACTGGATCGAACCCGTTCTTTGTCATGTGAAAAAGTGGGATGAAAAGATATGGAGTAAAGCATACCAAGGAAACCGTGAAGAAATATATGATGCCACAGAAATAAAAAAACGTATTGTCAAATTAGTACTGCAACCTATTCCACTTTCACGGAGTAAAGTTGATGAAATAGAGCAAATTTTGAGAGATATTGATAAGACAAGATTATCTAGTGAATTAAAAATAAAATTCTACAAGCTCATTGAAGAAAAGGACATTGATAAAGCAAGAGAGCTTAGAAAATCTATTGTTTATGGAATTTTTTCACCCGATACAGTTTTGGAAAAGAATGTTTGTTATCGGAATGAAATAAAAGAATGGATTGCAGCCATGTATGATCAACTTCTTCCCAAATTGGATGAATTTGATGATGTTGAGTCTGCAAAGATACTGGCGCTCCTTGCCTATGAAAAAAATAAGATAGAGGGTAAGCGTGAGTATGAAGAGCTGATTACAAACTTGCTTTTGTTTATCGATAGAGAGAAGGGGCGGAGGAAATGATAGAAGGCGGAGGAAGTAAGAACAGTGAGACTAACCACAACGATAATACTGAAAACAAGTCATCTGCCACTGAAAAACTTTATCAGGGATTAGCAAAGCTATCAATGAAGCTCAATTATATGCTTTTCGATGATGATGGAAGTGAAAAAAGTAAAGAAAATACTGAAGAAAAAAGTGCTGAAATGGATGAAGAGGATACGAGTGAATCAAATAATGACGTTAATGAAAAAGACACCAACGATACCACTTCTGATATTGCTGAAGAACTGTTTTCGAGAAGTATTTCAGAATTAATGAATCGGCTTTTTGCTGACGACGAAAATATTATAACTGATGAAACCGAAAAAGATGCAAAAGATGAGGATACCGTTACCGATTCCAACCAACCAGAAAAGACGGAATCTGATCTAGAGACGCAAGATTCTCAGGAAGTCGATAAAAGTGACGCGGCAGAGTCTGATGTAGAGAAAAAGCAAGATCCTATAATGGAGCAAATTGAAAAGACATTGAGTACGTCTGAAGGGATAAAAGCACTAATCGAAAGACATCCCGAAAAGGCAGAGCTTTGGAAAACTCAGCTTGAAGCTTTGGACGTTCTTAATGATCCAGATGCAACGCCAGCGGAAATTCGTAGCGCACAAGCAAAGCTTAATAGCTTGAAAGGGCAGCTACTGGAAATGGCAGTAAAAGACGCTCTTATCGATGCTGGATTTGATGTTGAGCCACAGCAACGTGTTGTTGAAGGCGAGAGTGGTGGTACACGACCGGATATAATCGCTAAAAATAATACAGATCAGCCAATAGAAGTATTTGGCGTCACTATCCAACCAGGAGAGACACTGTCGGTGGAATGCAAATGTGGTGGGTCTCCATATATGACAAATCAACTGAAAAATCATATACCCAATCAATTGTCTGGTCAGGAAGGAACAAAAATACTTTTAACAACTTCCGACATTAAAGATACCCCTCCGGGGCTCGCGAAAGCAGTTTGTGATAGGTATGGTGCAAAGTTGGTTATTGCTAATGTTGGAGTTGAGGTAATTGAGAACGCAATTAAGGAGGTTGCGGAATCATGAAGGTATATACGACTAATGACGATAAAATAGCTATGGACATTCTTATGCTCATCAGGTTAAACTCTGACTGCGCAAGAGTACACTGGTCTCAATCAATAAAAAACATCCCATCGAACGTGAAAAACGCTTTAGTAACAATAGAAGAGTATGTAGAACAGAAGATCCCTGATCTTTGTGGAAAAGAAAGAAGTGTATTGTCTGAAGAAGAAGAGACTATATTTCTGAGTGCTTTAAAGAATAATAATACCCTTAAAGAAACTCTTGGAACGGGTGTCATACTAAAAGGAAAGCAAGCGGTTGAAGTAAAAGCAATTATTAAGTCTGAAAGGACATTAAACAAGATTAAGGAAGCAATCGAAAGCGGTGAGCATGTAATAGTTTTTTAATTGGAATTGTCCATACTCCCTTTTGGTATTTTCATAATGTAATAAATAGCGAGAGAGATACTGTCCGAGATGGAAATAGTGAAGGGTGAGGGAAATGTAATCTTTTTAATGAGTCCATATTGATGTCGGGGAGAATTATGATTGAAGGAGATTATGGGGAGTTATTGTTCCGCTGTCGTGTATACAGACCAGGCAGAAGATTACGCCTTTGCTCAGATCAAGCAGCTTTGTGAGCAGCCGGCGTTTCGGGGAAGCAAAATCCGGGTGATGCCGGATGTGCATCCCGGGAAGGTGGGGCCGATTGGTTTTACAGCTACGGTGGGAACGGCGATTCTGCCTGCAGTGGTGGGGATCGATATCGGCTGCGGGATGACCATCGCGAAGCTGAAAAAAGCAAAGCGGGAATTTCAGAAGGTGGACGCAGTGATCCGGGAGGGGATTCCTTCCGGCTTCCAGATCCGAAGGACGCCTCATCGTTTCGCGGAGGAGTTTGACTTTTCGCGTCTCCGCTGCGGCGGAAGCATCCGGATGGACAAGGCGGCATGCAGCATCGGCACGCTTGGCGGCGGGAATCATTTTATTGAACTGGAAGAGGACAGTGACGGAGGGCTTTATGCCCTTGTACACAGCGGTTCCCGTCATCTCGGAAAAGAGGTGGCGGAGTATTACATGAGGGAAGGGCAGAGGATCCTGGATGGAAAAGGAGTTCATCTTCCGTATGAGCTGACGTATCTTGAGGGTGAGCTGATGGAGGATTACCTTCATGACGTGCGGCTTGTGCAGGAGTTCGCCGCCCTGAACCGCGCAGCGATGTTGGATGAACTGCTGAGGGGGATGAAGTGGAAGGCTGAGGATACCTGGTCCTGCATCCACAATTACGTAGATTTCGATACAGAGCTGGGAGAGCAGATCCTCAGGAAAGGCGCCATTTCCGCGCATCAAGGGGAGCGGGTCATCGTCCCCGTCAATATGAAGGACGGGGTGATCCTCGGCATCGGCAAAGGGAACCGGGATTGGAACTGCTCCGCGCCCCATGGCGCTGGACGCATACAGAACCGGGAAACTATCAGGAAAAGTTATACCGTGTCTCAGTTTAAGAAGGAGATGAAGGGAATCTACAGCACCTGTATATCCGCGGAGACCCTGGACGAAGCGCCGTTTGCCTATCGGAGTCTTTCCTATCTGCAGGAAGCAGTGAAGGACACAGTTGAGATTATGGAGATCCTAAGGCCTGTATATAATTACAAAGCGGGAGGGGATTGAATATATAAAAGGACAAAATCTGTCACTTTGCTGTGATATAAATGGTTCTGCAGCGTGAGAAGAACAGGTATCATGGCAGGGACAGGGAGGACGAGGCATGTATGGTGCGATTCTTGGAGATATGATCGGGGCGCCTTATGAGTTTGACCGGGGCGGTAAAACGAAGGATTTTCCTTTGTTTGGCAAGAGAACAGACTTCACGGACGATACAGTTATGACAGTCGCTGTTGCGGAAGCACTGATGAATGTCAGAGAGCGGAAGCTGGAGAACGACGAATGGGTCATGAAGAAGCAGTTGGAAAAGTGTCTTCGTCACTGGGGAAATGAATATCCGTATGCCGGTTATGGCATCTCGTTTTCAAAGTGGCTGAGAGACAAAAGGCTTGGGGCGTACGGAAGCTTTGGAAACGGTTCCGCCATGCGGGTATCCTCGGCCGGATGGCTTTATCCGGACCTTGAAACTACGAGGAAGATCGCTCGATGGACATCGGAAATCACACATAACCACCCGGAGGGGATCAAAGGCGCTGAAGCAGCAGCGTCCGCTGTATTCCTTGCAAGGACCGGACGCGGAAAAGAAGAGATCCGCGAGTACATCATCCGCGAATTCGGATATGACCTGAGCCGTACCTGCGATGAGATCCGGCCGGAGTATCATCATGTGGAGTCCTGCCAGCAGACCGTCCCTGAAGCTATAACTGCTTTCCTGGAAGGAACTGTTTTTGAAGACGTGATCCGGACTGCAGTGTCCCTGGGAGGCGATTGCGACACGCTGACCTGCATCGCCGGAAGCATCGCAGAAGCGTTTTAGGGGGTACCGGATCCTCTGATTGAGGAATGCAGAAAGCGGCTGGATGAGGATATCCTGAAAGTTGTTGACCGGTTTTATGAAACCGTCGGGATTACCTGATAGCGTTTTGTACCAAAACATCTCGTTTTTAAAACAGTATATATAGTAAACCGCATCCGAGGAGGTGCGGTTTTTTCTGTGCCGGAAAATCTCTTTCGGGAGGTATGAGTGACCGGAATTCTTTGAAGACCGGAGGAAAATCTTCGGCAAAGAAAGACAGATGTTGTCATTTCAGGTTGGTATAAATAGCATCGGCAGTTGTCGTTGAGGGCTTTTTATGCTTAAAAGGAGGCGCCTGATGGAGAAAAGAAGGTTTGTGTACAATGCGGACTGGACGGCGGAGGGATCAAGCGGCGAAGGAAATGACAAAAGCCAGGTTTTTTCCAATACGGACCGACGGGTCTTCTGTCTGTACGGTGACGTGAACACGAGGAACTGCGCGGATATCGCGTTTGACATCACCGCCATCAATATGGAGGATGACAGCGAGGAGAGTGAGAAGAAGGATTATAAGCGCAGGCCCATCCGGATCTATTTTAACTCTTACGGCGGCAGCGTTTATGATATGTGGCTTCTTGCGGATACGATCCTGGGATCCAGGACGCCGGTCTACACTTACTGCACGGGCTATGCCATGAGTGCAGCTTTTATCGCTTTCCTCTCGGGGCACAAGAGATTCATGAGCAGGCATGCGACGCTGATGTATCACCAGATTTACTGCTGGAGGTCCGGGAAATATCAGGACTTGGTGGAGGACAGGGAGCACTTGGACCATCTGAATGAAAGCATCGAGGCCTTTGTCCGGGAGCGCACAGGGCTTACAAAGGAAGACCTGGAGGACATAAGGGAGAGGAAGCAGGACGCGTACTTCTCTGCGGACACGGCAAAGAAGCTGGGTATCGTGGATGAAGTGATGGCGGATGCGGGTGCGTGAATATTCCGGATCCTGTTGAGCCATCTGTCCGGCGATAGAGAGCCACCCTTCCGGAGCGAGAGAGCCATCCGCCAGCAGTTTATTCCACGGTGCTCTTGACATGAGCCTCTGTCGCACATGAATGCCCGGCAATGCAGCAGATAGGCGCTTTCAGCCCTATTGCCGAGGCAGAAAGCCTATCATGTGCTACTCATGTAAAGAGCCTTTCGCGGCATAAAGCTGCTGGCTCTATGTCACCGGAACCGTGGCTCCACCGCCGCCGGACATGTGGCGCTGCCGCGCCGTAATATTCAGGTGCGGAGATGAAATGAGCAGGCGGATGATATCCTGGCAGAAGGAGTTATATGGATTTTCCTGAATTCGTTATATTCGGCCTTTTTGCTGTACTTGAAATCCAGCTTGGCGCCTTTTTCTGCGCCTTTTGCGGCTGGTTTCTCGCTGTTCAGATCCCCGGCGGAGTTTCCGCCGGGGACGGGCTCCTTATCGGGGCTGTAATCGGGTTTATTCTTGGCGTTTTGAAGAGCAAGTGGGACGGGTTCCTGTCAGATTCCATGTATGAAGACGACTGAGGGTTTAGTGAAATTGAGTAGGGATGAATTATTCGCGGAAGCGGGCTGCCTGATAATAAGAACAAACAGAGCCTATATCGCATGGCTGCAGCACTTCTTTAAGATTAGATTCGGCCGCGCGTTCAGGATCATGGAGCAGCTGACTGAGGCCGGTGTAGTAGACAAAGAGCCGGGTGCAGGACCCAGGGAAATCCTTATGACAGCAGAGGAGTTCGAGCCGTATCTTCTTTCGCCGGCCAACTCTGCCCGGGAGATGAGCCGGGAAAAAAGAGAGAATAATGAAGGGGAAGCCGAATCGGAATGACAGAAACTGTCGTTCACATCCTGTATCCTATGGATGGTTACAAATATCAGCCCCCTCAGGGGACGTGCGAAACGATTGTTATATGACAGGTTTAAACAAACGGAGGTAAAGAGATGTTAAGTGAAGAGATCGTCAGGAACATGAAACCGCTCGAAGCAGAGTGTGAAACACACAATGAACCGGAGACGAAAAGTGAGGCAAAAGAAGGCCGGAAAACTGAATCCCGCAGCATATACGATCTCATTGAAGCGGAGATCATGGAATCGGAGCTCCCGCTGGATGAAAAGAACAAGAAGCTCTCCCGCCTGAAAAGGCTCCGGAAGATAGAGCTCAGTATTATGCTGGTCGGGGCCACCGGGGTCGGGAAGAGCAGCACCATCAATGCCATGTTCGACAT
>Ga0256405_10007463_pt1 | contig 16439 bp, 15 predicted proteins | sample RumenRJG_02DNA_FD_189096 | JGI IMG/M metagenome (GOLD analysis project Ga0256405, IMG submission 189096) | Bovine rumen microbial communities from Lethbridge, Alberta, Canada - RJG_02 | ecosystem: Host-associated > Mammals > Digestive system > Stomach > Rumen | place: Canada: Alberta...
GAAGCCCCCCTCAAGATGAGATATCCCAAGACCCCTTAGAGAGAATGAGGTAGATAGGACAGAGGTGGAAGTGCAGTAATGTATGGAGCTGACTGTTACTAATCGGTCGCAGGCTTGTCCTCACGGAATTGGTTGAAAAGTCTTGAATAAAGAGAAGAGATATGATATTTTGTATGCAGTTTTCAGGGTACGAAGTGCTACACAAACGCCGAACTACTAAGTTCGCATTGCATGCTCACTAAGGGTTCGGCATGGTACGCACGTAAGCTGCTAACTTCGCGCAAGCGCTCGTTACCAGCTAAGTGCTCCACTCATCCTCGATAGCTCAATGGTAGAGCATTCGGCGAGTTCCCTTGGTAACTGTAGATTCGATAGCATAGTATATTCCTCGATAGCTCAATGGTAGAGCATTCGGCTGTTAACCGAAGGGTTGTAGGTTCGAGCCCTACTCGGGGAGTTCGGCGAAAGCCGGAAGAAGATTCCTTACGGAATTAGACCATGAGGCCCCTTGGTCAAGCGGTTAAGACACCGCCCTTTCACGGCGGTAACATGGGTTCAAATCCCGTAGGGGTCATTTTTAAAATACCTGAATACGCGGACCCTTAGCTCAGTTGGTTAGAGCAGTCGGCTCATAACCGATCGGTCCTGGGTTCGAGTCCCCGAGGGTCCATTTAAACTTGAAATGAATAATAAGGCCCAGTGGCTCAGTTGGTTAGAGCGCCGCCCTGTCACGGCGGAGGCCGTCGGTTCGAGTCCGATCTGGGTCGTTCGGGGCAGAGAGATCTGCCCCGTTCCTGTTTTTCGGGGATAGATATTGATATGCCCTAGTGGCGGAATTGGCAGACGCCTGGGACTTAAAATCCCATGTCGAGTGATCGACGTGCCGGTTCGACCCCGGCCTGGGGCATTTTATCACATATTAGATTGTGCATGCAGTGCCAAGGTGCGCAATCTATAAATACATTGAACGAAAGTTCGCGTGTAGTACGCTTGGGTTTTTCCTGCTTTTTGGACGAGTCCCAGGCGTATTTTTTGCGCCTGGAGAAGAGGGCGTACATGAGGCATAAAATAACTTTTTACACAAGAATGGGCATTATTTCAGCGGAAGAAGAATTGTAAATGGAGGCGGCGGGAAGACGGGAAGCAGCAGACAAAGCCTTCAAAGTAAAACATGAGATAAACATTTACATAAATATTTAAATCATTGTATTATGATTTTCGCAGATAACGACCAAAATAGACGTGAAACTGCACAATAAACAGGTTCAAAAATTATGCATATATGACGAAAAGACGTAGATTCGAGCATTATACTAAAAAATACTATTGAAAAGGATATTTAAATATTTATAATAAGCATGTAAGTATTGTGACGCAAACGTGCGTCAGAAAATTTCAGGAGGAGAAAAGATGAGGAAACTTGCATTAGGTATCATGGCAACGGTTTTGGCAGGATGCATGTTCACCGGCGCTGCAATGGCAGATGAGACAGAGAAGGCCGGAGAGCTTCTTCCGGGAGGCGGCAGCAACATTATCTACATTATCACCCCGTCAACATCGAACCCGTTCTTCAACACGGAGCAGGTCGTCGGAGCTGCGAAGGCTGAGGAGCTTGGTTATGAAGTGAAGTGCTTCTCTCATGATGATGACGCTGCGAAGCAGCTTGAGTATTTTGAGGCAGCTATCACCGATAAGGCAGCAGCGATCATCTGCGATAACGCAGGCGCTGACGCTTCCGTCGAGGCAGTTCAGAAGGCTTATGATGCGGGAATTCCGACTTTCCTGATCGACCGTGAGATCAACGAGAGCGGAATCGCCATCTCCCAGATCGTAGCAGACAATGCACAGGGCGCTGCTGCAATCGCTGAGAAGTGGGTTGAGGCTATGGATTACGAGGGCAAGTACGCTGAACTTCTTGGCCTTGAGTCCGATACAAACTGCTGGGTGCGTTCCGAGAACTATCATTCGGTTATCGACGAGTATGACACCCTTGAGATGGTAGCACAGCAGTCCGCTAACTGGGATCAGACCGAAGCTTATGAGAAGACCGAGGCGATCCTTCAGGCGAATCCGGAGATCACCGGAATCATCTGCGGAAACGACACGATGGCTTGCGGCGCAACTCAGGCCTGCATCGATGCCGGCCGTGACGACATCAAGATCATCGGCCTTGACGGATCCGATGAGGCGGCTGCTTACATCAAGGATGGAAAGATGGTTGGTACCGCTCTTCAGCAGATCGCTGCAATCACCGAGATGGCAGTCGAGCAGGCGGACGCTTATCTGAACGGAACTGCTCCGGAAGAGGAGAAGCAGCTGGTTGATTGCATCGCAATCACCGCGGAGAACGTTGACAATCTGTCCGCATTCGTATACACCGAGGGCGGCGCGGCTGAGACCGAGGCTGAGTAATCCGGGACGAAGCCGGATACATGGAAGCTGCCTTTGCTGATGTGAAGAGCAGCTTCCGGTATAGTGAAACAAACGGGAACTGTTGAATGATTTGATGGGCAACCCCCACACGTTGCTCAGCAGTTCCTTTTTTATACCCTCTTTCAAGGTGAAATGAAGACCAGGCCTGCAGGCGGCAGACCTCAAGCGGTAAGTAAAGAGACTGATTCGCTGCAAGAGCGCAAGACAGTCAGCGAAAGAAACCGGGCAATTGTCGAGTGACAGGAAATGTTAGAACGCAGCCGGATACAGGATTGCATGACGCATCCGGCCTGATTACCGAGATGACCAAGGAGATGAACTATGAAAAGAAAGCTTTTGTTAATGCTTGCAGGCGTCATGACGGCGTTGTGCGTGACCGGATGCGTTAAGGTCATTGACAAAGGGACTGAAGGAAAGTATACAGGCGAGACTGAATTTGACGCAGCTTCGAATTCAGGCGGAGACTGGGAGAAGGTTGTAGCTGAGATTACAGAGAACGCGGTCGACCTTTCCGAGCAGGCAGGAAAAATTGACAAGACATGTGCTGTATCTGCCAGTGGGAAGGTGAAGGAATACGAGTCCAAGGCGAATGGCAAGAAAAACGCCTTGATTCTTGAGGTGGAAGGATGCGATGACACGGTCAAGGTTCAGATCGGATCGATCTACTCCGGAACAGATGTCCGTGATATTCAGACGATCAAGAACTTCGAGTCCTTTACGAATCAGACAGAATGGTCACAGTATGCGAAGGCGCTGAACGCGCAGGTGGATTCTCTGGTTGTTGCGCCGCTGTCAATCGATGACAGTGTTGTCGGCAAGACCGTGACGCTTGTCGGAGCCGCATCTGCATCCGGCGGAGAGATCACGATCACTCCTGTGTCTATGACGATTGAATAAGAAGAGGAGGAAACAATATGTACGATGATCCGAATGTTGTTCTCCACTGTGAAAAGATAGATAAGATCTACCCCGGAACAAAGGCATTGGATCAGGTATCGTTTGATCTTCTCAGGGCGAAGGTGAATGTCCTGATCGGAGAGAACGGAGCAGGTAAGTCCACCCTGATGAAGATGATTGCCGGTATCGAGCAGCCTTCCAGCGGGAAGATGTACATGGGCGGCGAGGAAGTCAGCTTCAAGGACAGCAATGCCGCAAGAGCAAAAGGAATCGGTATTATCCATCAGGAGCTGAGCCTGTTCCCCAACCTCACGGTATATCAGAATATTTTCATGTGCCATGAGAAGAAGAACGGTTTGTTCTTAAATGATAAGCAGCATGTCGAGGGGGCAAAGAAGATTCTCCAGCGTCTGGAGCATGAGATTCCGCCTGAAACACTGGTCGGAGATCTGCGTGTCGGACAGCAGCAGATGGTTGAGATTGCGCGGAACCTGATCCAAGATGACCTGAAGGTCCTGATCATGGATGAGCCGACCTCTTCTCTGTCGGCAGCCGAGGTTAAGGTTCTCTTTAAGATTATGAGAGAACTTCTGGAGCAGGGGATCTCGATTGTATATATCTCTCACCGCCTGGAAGAGATCATGGAGATCGGTGATCATGTCACGATCCTGCGAGACGGCAAGTACGTGGCAGACGCTGATGTAAAAGACATCGAGCTGAGCTGGATCGTTGAGAACATGGTCGGCAAGAATACACAGTACCACAGGTTCGAGCGCTCCATCGACCTTGACAAGGCTGAGAAGATTCTGGAACTGAAAAATATCAGCCTGCCGAAGAAGGGCGGCGGATGGTTACTGGACAACGTCAGCATGAGCCTGAAAAAGGGAGAGGTACTGGGCGTATACGGCCTTCTGGGAGCCGGCCGGAGTGAATTGTTTGAATGCCTGATGGGACTTCACCCTGAGCATACAGGCGAGGTGATCTATAAAGGGGAGAAAATCCAGGTTAAGAATGTTTCCTCCCAGATTAAGAAGGGCTTCGCGCTCGTACCGGAAGACCGCCAGAGGCAGGGACTGATTCAGACATTGGATATCTGCAAGAATGCTTCCATCGCTTCCCTGCGCAAGTACACGAACAGCGTCTTCTGCAGTGATGCGAAAGAGAACACGGCGGTTGATGATGCGATTCAGAAGCTGCACATAAAAGTTGCCGATAAACACCTTCCGATCCTGTCATTGTCAGGAGGAAACCAGCAGAAGGTTGTCATTTCCAAGGGACTGCTTACCAACCCGACCATCCTGCTGATGGACGAACCGTCCAGAGGTATCGACATCGGTGCGAAGACAGAGGTCTTCGAGATTATCCACCAGCTGAGTGAGGAGGGACTTTCCATTATCGTGATCTCCTCTGAGCTGAAGGAGATTATGGCAATCGCTGACAGGATCTATGTCCTGTCCAACGGAAAGCTGACCGGAGAGCTGATTGGGGAAGAGATTACAGAGGATAATCTTGTGCGTGCATCCTATGCCGGACTGGGTACCGGACGCAATGCATCTTAATATCGGAAGGAGCAGATATCATGAAAAAGCAGAATAATAATCAACTGTTAATGACATTGCTGAAGGGCAGAACCTTTATCGTGCTGATCATCCTGGTGATCTTCTTCAGCTTCGCGGCGAAGTCGTTTCTGTCGATCACGACGCTGACCATGGTTGCCAAGCACGTGGCGCTGTACGGTATTCTCGGACTTGGCATGACATTTGTTATCATCACAGGCGGAATTGACCTGTCGGTTGGATCGGTCGTCGGCCTTACCGGCATGCTTGCCGGCGGCATGATTCAGGAAGGACTCACAATCGGATCAAAGACGTTGTACTTCAGCGTTCCGGCCATCATCGTGATCATGTGTGTCTTTGGAATTCTGGTTGGTGCTGTAAATGGTCTGATCGTGACAAAGCTCGGGGTTGCGCCTTTCATCGCTACGCTGGGTACCATGTACATCTGCCGCGGTTTTGCGAACCTTCGCTCCGGCGGTGCCACATTCTCCAAGCTGAACGGCTATGAAGCGCTTGGAAACACCGGATTCAAGGCACTCGGCAGCAATTTCCTTGGAATTCCCGCCGGCGTGTACGTGTTTGTCATCCTTGCGGCGATCGCTGCAGTTCTTCTGAAAAAGGTTCCGTTCGGATGGTACGTACTGGCAGTCGGCGGCAACGAGAAGTCCGCGAGACTGTCCGGCATCAAGGCGGACAAGATTAAGATCCTCGTGTACATGATTTCCGGATTCTGCGCTGCATGGGTCGGCATCATCAACACCGCACAGCTGAACGCGGCGCATCCGGCATCCGGTGACGGCTGGGAAATGAACGCGATCGCGGCAACGGTTCTCGGCGGTACTTCCATGGCAGGCGGCTCCGGGACCATCATCGGAACCATCGTCGGCGCATTTGTTATCGGTGTCATCAATGATGGTATGACAATGTGCGGCGTATCCGAGTTCTGGCAGAAGGTTATCCGCGGACTGGTTATCATCCTGGCGGTTGTGATTGACCAGACACAGAGAAACCTGCAGGCTAAGATGGCGCTTCAGGCCAGAAATGAAAGTAAGTAATCAAGGGAGAGCATATCATGAAGAAAAGAGGAATCTTGAATGCACAGCTGGCCGGCTGCATCGCAGCCCTCGGCCACATGGACCTGTTTCTGATCGGTGACGCGGGTATGCCGATCCCGCCGGGAGTTCCGGTTGTAGACCTGGTCGTGACGGCAGGCATTCCGACCTTTGAGCAGGTGATGGACGCAATCCTGGATGAGACCGTCGTGGAAGGGTACACCATTGCCGAAGAGATTCAGGACAAGAATCCAAGACTGCTTACCTACATTCGTGAGAAGCTGCCGGAAGCAGAGGAAACCATGATCACGCATACGCAGTTGAAGGAAATGTCTAAAAACGTCCGTTTTGCAGTCAGGACCGGTGAGTTTACGCCTTATCCGAACATCATACTGCGGGCTGGAGTTGCATTTTAATCCAATACAGAGGCCCCCGCTTCCAGGCCGCAGAGGCACAGGCGGGGGAAATCTGGACCAGACATAACCGTCAGGAGGAAAAACCATGGCAAGAGCAAAGATTAAGATTGGATACGCGCCGACGAGAAGAGCGATCTTCAGCGCTCCCGCGGCGATTCAGTTCCGCGGCCTGATCGCAGATCGTCTGAGAGAGCTGGATATCGATTTTGTCGATATCGATGACATCAATGAAGAGGGTCTTCTCTTTGATGATGAGGGAATGTACAAGATTGCGGAGAAGTTCAAGAGAGAGAAGGTAGACGGACTGTTTCTTCCCCACGCGAACTTCGGAACGGAATATGAGTGCGGAAGACTGGCGAAGGAGCTTGGTGTTCCCGTGCTTCTGTGGGGACCGAGGGATGAGCGGCCGGATGAAAACGGCATGCGTCTGAGAGATTCCCAGTGCGGTCTGTTTGCTACCGGCAAGGTGCTTCGCAGATTCCGCGTCCCGTTTACCTATATGAATAACTGCAACCTGGAGGATCCCGAGTTTGAGAGAGGAATCAGGGATTTCCTGGCGGTCTGCAATGTTGTGAAGGTCATGCGGCATACCAGAGTCCTCCAGATCGGTCCGAGACCGTTTGATTTCTGGAGCACCATGTGCAATGAGGGCGAGCTTCTGGAGAAGTTCAACATTCAGCTTGCGCCGATCCCGCTTCCGGAGCTGTACGCTGAGATGAGGAAGTGGAAGGAAGAGAAGACACAGGTGGCGGAAGTGATCGCTTACTGCCATGAGAATATGATCTGCAACATTGAGGAGGAATACCTTGAAAATGTGGCAGCTCTGAAGGTTGCCATGAAGAGCCTCGCTGAAAAGTACGGTTGCAACTCGATTGCCATCCAGTGCTGGAACGCGCTTCAGGATGAGATCAAGATTATGCCGTGTGCGGCAAATGCGCTTCTGAACGAAGAGGGAATTCCGGTTATCTGTGAGACGGATATTCACGGTGCGATTTCCTCCCTGATGGCAGAGGCAGCTGCGATGAACGAGCGCAGGGTAATGTTTGCTGACTGGACAGTGCGCCATCCGGACAATGACAACGGCGAGCTGCTGCAGCATTGCGGACCGTGGCCGATCTCCGTGGCAAAGGAAAAGCCGCAGATCTGTGTGCCGGTTGCGTTCCCGCAGAACGGCGCGGTTTCAGCAGAGGCGAAGCATGGGCCGATGAGCCTTGTCCGCTTTGACGGAGACGAGGGCGAGTACTCGGTCCTGCTCGGACATGCGAAGGGAATCGAAGGCCCCTGGACGAGAGGAACCTATGTCTGGGTTGAGGTCAATAACCTGAAGCGCCTTGAGGCGAAGATCGTGGAAGGCCCCTACATCCATCATGTGGCGGCAATTCACGGAGATATTGTACCGGTCATCTATGAGGCATGTAAGTATCTTGGCATCAAGCCGGACCTCTATGATCCGATCGAGGATAAGGTGCTGGCTTACCTGCACGGTGAAGATGTCGAGTTTGATGAGGTCTGATGCAGGAATTTGATTTTTCCTGTCTTGTGCTGCTGAATGCATGGTCTGGAGGAAGTCATGAAAGTCAGTATGAAAGACATCAGCAGAGAAACGGGAGTGTCGGTCGCGACGGTTTCCAATGCGCTGAACCATAAGCAGGGTGTCAATGCCCGTACGGCAGAGCGTGTGTTTGAAGCGGCAAAGCGGCTCGGATACTTTACGGAAAGCCACATCAGCAAGGTAAAGTTTGTCATCTATAAGAGAAATGGAGTGATCGTGGAGGACACTCCATTTTTCCAGATGATGATCGCCGGTGTTGAGGAAGAGTGCCGCAGCCGCGGGATGGAGATGGTGCTTTGCAACCTTGACCGCAGGGACGTTAACTTTGAGGAGCAGCTTCGCTGGGTACAGAATGACAAGTCCTCAGGAGTGATTCTTCTGGGGACGGAGATGCTGGACGAAGATGCTCCGCTGATCAGCGGCCTTACCGTCCCGTTCGTTGTGATTGATTTCTGGAAGGAGGACATGACGTTCAATACCATCCTGATCAACAATGCGGATGCCTCACGCATGGCGACGGATTACCTGATCCATAAGGGACACAAAGAGATCGGGTACCTGCGGGGAGACTTCCGCATCCGCCCTTTTCAGTCAAGGGCGTCAGGATACCGGTCGGCGCTGAGAAGAGCGAAACTTGCGATCAGGGAGGAGAATATCTTCACGCTGAGAACCACCCTGAACGGGGCATATGAAGATATGAAGCGATATCTGCTGCGCAGTCCCAAACTGCCGACAGCCTTCTTCGCCGACAACGACATGATTGCGCTTGGCGCAGTCAAGGCAATGACGGACATGGGAGTCCGGGTTCCGGACGATGTGTCCGTGGTGGGATTTGATGATCTTCCGTTCTCATCCATCTCCGCGCCCCCGCTGACAACGCTGAGAGTGCCGAAGATGGAGATGGGCCGGGTGGCGGTGCGCAGGATCGCGGAGATCATCAAGACAGGGGAGGATCTGTGCCTTAAGCAGCAGGTTCTTCCGATGTTTATCGAGCGGGACAGTGTAAAAGCGATCTGACCAGGCTGCAAACCGGGAAACAGGAAGGGGAAGAGACTCATGAAAGTTCTGAATTTTGGATCACTCAATATCGATTACACATACAGTGTTCCCCATATTATCGTGGGAGGGGAGACGATGGCTTCCTCCGGACTGCACGAATACTGTGGGGGAAAGGGACTCAACCAGTCCGTTGCACTGGCAAGGGCAGGCCTTGATGTGTGGCATGCGGGAACGATCGGGTACGACGGCGGCATGCTGACGGATGCCTGTGAGAAGGCCGGGATCCATACAGAGTTCATCCGGAAACTGGATGTGCGGAGCGGTCATACGATCATACAGGTAGATGAAAACGGTCAGAACAGCATCATTCTTTACGGCGGAACCAACATGATGCAGACCGCGGAATATGTGGATGAGGTGCTCTCTCATTTTGAAGAGGGGGATTATCTGGTTCTGCAGAATGAGATCAACATGCTGGATTACATCATTGACAAAGCGTATGAAAAGGGCATGAAGATTGTCATGAATCCGTCTCCGTACAATGACAGACTTGCGGCGTGTGATCTTGGGAAGGTTTCGCTGTTTTTTGTAAATGAAATCGAGTCGGCTCAGATCACGGATAATTCTGATCCGGACAAGGCACTGGACGCGCTTCATGCGGCATATCCAAACGCGGCATTTGTCCTGACGCTGGGGTCGGAGGGCGCATGGTACTATGACGGGCAGCAGAGAGTTTTCCAGGGTATATTCAAGGTGAAGCCGGTCGATACGACAGCTGCGGGAGACACATTTACCGGATTCTTCCTCCGGAAGCTGATCGACGGTGCCCCCATACAGACAGCGCTCATGACCGCGGCAAAGGCATCCTCAATCGCGGTCACGCGCAGCGGTGCGGCTCCTTCCATTCCTTCTATTGCAGAGGTGGAAAAAGGCCTGATGGAAAAGTAAGCAGTACAGGAAAGGAAAGACGGAAGTGGGATATATTTTAGGGATTGATCAGAGTACACAGGGTACGAAAGCGGTCCTGGTCGACGGTTCGGGAAGAATTGCCGGCAGGAAGGATCTGCCTCATGACCAGATCATCAACGAGAAAGGATGGGTTTCCCATGATCCGGAGCAGATCTGGGAAAATGGAAAGGCTGTGCTTCGCAGTGTTATCGAACACGTAGGCGCATCACACGGGGACATCCGTGCCCTTGCGATCACGAATCAGCGGGAAACAACCGTTGCGTGGAGCAAAAAGACGGGAAAACCGCTTGCGCACGCGATTGTCTGGCAGTGCAGCAGAGCGTCCGGATTGTGCGCACAGATTGCCGGGCAGAATCCCGGCTGGGAGGATAAGATCTACGAGAGAACCGGGATTAAGCTCTCCCCGTATTTTCCTGCCTCGAAGATGGCCTGGCTGCTTCAGAATGAACCGGCAGTGGCTGAGGCTGCAAAGCAGGGTGATCTTGCCCTTGGAACCATAGACGCGTATCTGGTATACCGCCTGACAGGGGGAAAGGAATTCCGGACGGATTATTCCAACGCGAGCCGGACGCAGCTGTTCAACCTGCGGACGCTTACCTGGGATGAAGAGATCTGTTCACTGTTCGGCATCCCTGTGGAGGCACTTCCCACGGTTACGGATTCCGACGGCGATTACGGCGAGACGGATCTGGACGGCTATCTGGAAGCACCGATTCCCATCCGCGGCGTGCTCGGGGATTCCCATGGCGCTCTGTTCGGGCATAACTGCCGGATGAGCGGAGGAATTAAGGCTACATATGGAACCGGCTCCTCCATCATGCTGAATATCGGCGATCAGTATGTGCAGAGCAGCCATGGACTTACAACTTCCCTTGGATGGAAGGTAGGAGGAAAGGTTGCGTATGTGCTGGAAGGCAACATTAATTATTCCGCGGCTGTAATTTCCTGGCTGAAGAATGATGTGCAGCTGATTCAGAGTCCGGCTGAGACTTCCGCGCTTTCGATGGAGGCGAATCCGGAGGATGCAACCGTGCTGGTACCAGCGTTTTCCGGCCTCGGCGCTCCCTGGTGGAAGAACGATGCCAGGGCAATGCTGTATGGGATGAGCCGGACGACCGGGAAAAAGGAGATTGTGAAGGCGGCCTGCGAGAGCATCGCATATCAGATCAATGCCGTGGTGCAGGCGATGCGTGAGGATACGGGACTTGCGATTGAGACCCTGAGCGTAGATGGCGGCGCAACCGGAAACGAGTTCCTGATGCAGTTCCAGAGTGATATTGCCAACGCCCGGATCCGCATTCCTGATATGCAGGAGCTGTCGGTTCTGGGACCGGTCTACGCGGCCGGGCTTGTGACCGGGTTCTATGACGAGACGGTTTTCCAGGCGCTCTCATACAAGGAATACCAGCCTGAGATGAGCGCGGAAGCGAGACAGAAGAAGCTGGATAACTGGAATGAGGCAATTGACAAACTTCTGAAATAAGGCAGCCGGAACCCCGGAATTAAGGGGCAGCCAGTACAACCTCGATACCGCGTGCCCGGGCTTCTTCAACCGAGTCTGAGGGCGCCGCGGTATCGGTGATAATGACATCGATATCTTCCAGACGGATCGAACTGCACAGGGACGATACGCCCCATTTGGAATGATCGAGCAGAAGAATGCGCTTTGCCGCGATAGAGGCAAGAGCCTTTTTTGTTGCTGTCAATGCCTGTGAATGCTCAAATGCGCCGCCCGGAATCCTGAGAGAACGGCAGGAAAGGAAGGCGACATCTGAACAAAACCGTTTCATTTCTTCCGGGTTTTCGATCAGGATGGAGCGGTTCCTGTGATGCATCTGGCCTCCGGGAAGCATGACCTGGACATTCTTGTGCTCAGCCAGAGCGACAGCAGCTTCGAGGCTGGTCGTAATCAGAGAGAGAGAAAGATCCTTCGGAAATGCAAGAACCAGCTGCTGTGTTGTGGTTCCGGAATCCAGACAGATGACATCCCCTTCTTTGATATATCTCATCGCAGCCTGTGCGATGGCTTTTTTTTCAGCGGCGTGTTCTGCGGACTGTTCCAGATATTCCGTCGGCTTTGCCAGGCTCAGAAGAGTGGCGAAACCACGCTCTCTCTTGACAAAGTTCATCTCCTGAAGTTCATCCAGGTTGCGGCGGACTGTCATCTCGGTACAGTTCAGCTGCTCGGCCAGTTCCCGGATGGACATAACGTTTTTATTTTCCAGCAGTTCGATGATCTGTGAATGTTTTTTCTTTTTCATGAATTTGATCCTGCACAGATGCTGCACAGAGGAATATACAGCAATCAGATTAGCCCAGCTTCGGGGGTTAATGTTACATAGGATGATGCCGGATCGCTCCTGCGCTTCGCAGCACTCGTGCTCACCGGACATGATCAGTATATCAGATTGTGCGGAACAAGACAAATAGATCTGCAAAAAGTTCTAAAAAGAACATTTTGGTGTTGACAAAGCACATACATGGTGCTAATATGTGCTTAACAAAACAAAGATATATGTCAAACAGAACATTTTCAAAAAAGCAGCATTCAGGTTTCAGAAGGAACGGAGGAGACAAAGAATGGACAAAGAAATGAAAGTGCTGAGTTATGATTACCGTATGGATACGGTCAGGATGATCATGAGCGGCGGCGGCGGACACATCGGCGGCGACATGAGCGAGATGGAGATCCTGATGCAGCTCTATCTCAAGGAGATGAATATCTCTCCGGAAAACCAGAATGATCCTAACCGTGACTACTTTATTCTGAGCAAGGGACACGCGGTTGAGAGCTTCTACACGATTCTTGGACATAAGGGCTTCTATGACCTGGAAGATGCGATCGCAAGATTCTCTCATTTTGGAAGCGAGTTCATCGGACATCCGAACAATGTGATTCCCGGCGTGGAGATGAATTCCGGATCACTTGGACACGGACTTCCGGTTGCGGTCGGCCTGGCTATCGCGGCGAAGATGGACAAGCGCCCGAGCAGAGTTTATGTCCTGATGGGAGACGGTGAGCTGGCAGAAGGAAGCGTCTGGGAAGGCGCGATGTCCGGACACAATTACAATCTGGATAATCTCTGCGCGATTGTGGACCGCAACCACCTTCAGATCTCCGGCAATACCGAGGACGTCATGAAGCAGGACGACCAGGCACAGAGATGGGCAGCGTTTGGATGGAACGTCATCAAGTGTGATGGTAATGACTTTGCTGCCCTGGAGGACGCATTCGCGAAGGCGCGCGCACACAAGGGCGATCCGACCGTGATTATTGCCGATACCGTCAAGGGTAAGGGATCACCGATCATGGAGAACAAGGCGGGATGGCATCATCATCTGCCGAACCAGGAAGAGTATGAGCAGATCATGAAGGATCTGGAAGCAGGAAAGGAGGCCGCGATCAATGAATAAGATTCCGAACAGAAAGGTTATCTGTGAAGTTCTGATGGAGAAGGCAAAGGACGACAAGGATATCGTTGTACTGTGCAGCGATTCGAGAGGAAGCGCATCCCTGGCTGCTTTCTTCGACGCCTATCCGGAGCAGTCTGTGGAAGTCGGTATTGCGGAGCAGGATCTTGTCGGTATTTCCGCCGGTCTGGCTAAGGCAGGAAAGAAGCCGTTTGCGGCATCTCCCGCATCGTTCCTTTCGACCAGAAGCTTTGAGCAGGCCAAGGTTGATGTCGCGTATTCGAACACGAACGTCAAGCTTATCGGCATCTCCGGCGGCATCAGCTACGGAGCCCTCGGGATGAGCCACCACTCTGCGCAGGATATCGCCAGCATGGCTGCAGTCCCGAATATGCGTGTATACCTTCCGAGCGACCGGCATCAGACCAGAAAGCTGACGGAAGCGCTCCTTCAGGATGAGAAGCCGGCTTATATCCGCATCGGCAGGAACCCGGTCGAGGATGTCTACACGGAAGATAACTGCCCGTTTGAGATGGATAAGGCAACCGTTCTGAAAGAGGGCAAGGATGTGCTGCTCGTGGCGGCGGGCGAGATGGTCCGCCCGGCTCTGGACGCGGCGAACATTCTGGAGAAGGAAGGCATCAGTGCGACGGTTCTCGATATGTACTGTGTTAAGCCACTGGACAAGGAATCCGTGATTCGTTACGCGCAGCAGGCAAAGGTTGTTCTTACGGTGGAAGAGCACTCTCCGTTCGGAGGTCTTGGTTCCATGGTGAGCCAGGTGGTCGGAGAACACTGCCCCAGAAAGGTCAAGAACATCGCGCTTCCGGACAGCCACGTCATCACCGGAACATCGAAGGAAGTATTCGACTATTATGGAATGAACGGCGAGGGGATCGCGAAGACTGCCAAAGAGTTTCTCGCGTAAGAAACAGCCCTGCGCCAGCCCGGGCGTCAGCGAGCCAGACAGTCCGGGTGCAGGAGAATGACTGATATCAATAGGAAGCTGAGGTACAGGCGGATGAACCGCTTTGCCTCAGTTTTTTGCTGAAAAATTTCCTTTTACAGTTTTTTTCTTTATAATAAGGAACATAATCATAAGGATTATAACGATCATCATAATAGTAAGAATAACATTATCACAGCAAGAGAGAAGAATTTGTAAAGAATGAGTACCACAGAGAATCCGCTGCAGTCGGAAGAAAAAAGAGCATTGCTGGTTGGAATCTGCACCGGAAATGAGCATGACTTTTCAGTCAGTATGGAAGAACTGGATGCACTCGCCAGATCCTGCGGAATCGAGCCAGCAAGAAGCGTGACACAGCACCTTCCATGGACAGACAGGGCGACCTGCGCCGGCCCCGGTAAGGTGGAGGAGATCCGGATGCTTGCGGACGCCGAGGAAACGGATCTGGTCATATTCAACAATAACCTGACGCCGGCACAGATTGCGAACCTGACGAAGCTTCTTGATGTTGAGGTTCTGGACCGGACTGCCCTGATCCTGCAGATCTTTTCGGAGCATGCGTCTTCCAGGGAAGCGCGGATACAGGTGGAATATGCGAGACTTCAGTATATCCTCCCAAGGCTGATCGGAATGCGCCGCAATCTGTCCAGGCAGGGCGGCGGAAGCGGAGCGCTTTCCAATAAGGGATCCGGCGAGATGCAGATCGAGCTCGACAGAAGACACATCGAACGGCGGATGTCCGTGCTTAGGAAAGAGCTGAAGAAGATCTCGCAAAGCCGGGAGACACAGAGGAAAATGCGCCGGCAGAGCCGTCTTCCGCTGGTATCCATGGTCGGCTATACCAATGCGGGAAAGTCCACACTGATGAATGCGCTGATCGATCATTGCGCGAAAGAAACTTACGGATCCGCTTTCATGGAAGCAAATGAACCGAAGAAGGATCGCCACGTGTTTGTGAAGGATATGGTATTTGCGACGCTGGACACCGCGATCCGACGGATCGAACCGGAAGGTGCGCAGCCGTTTCTTCTGTCTGATACGGTAGGATTCATCAGTGATCTTCCGACTTCCCTGGTGGAAGCGTTTCATTCTACATTGGAGGAAGCGCTGCATGCAGATCTGATCCTGGAGGTAGTGGATGCCTCTGATCCGGAGCACATCGCGCAGATGGAGGTGACCGGCCGGACTCTGCAGGAACTGGGGGCCGGCAGCATCCCGAGAATTCAGGTGATGAATAAGGCAGATCTGACGCAGGAAGATCTGTCGGGAACCATACAGGCACAATCCGGCAAGATCTTTCTGTCCGCTGCGCATGGAGCCGGAATAGACGAACTGATTCGTCTGATAGAAGAGAAGCTGAATGGCGAAACGATACAGGTGACTGTACTGATTCCATACGAAGACATGTCCCCTGTCCAGGTACTGCACACCAGCGCAGTGGTTCTTGAGCAGGAATATACGCCGGATGGGGTAAAGCTGACGGCGAGAATGGACATGGATCTGCTGCGCAGGTACAGGAAATATGTAATTGCTTAGAGGATGGGGGAACATTCGATGGAGGAACATGCTATGACTCAGCAGCCGAAGAACAGCTTTGAAAGGATCTATGAAGTTGTGCGCCGGATCCCCCGGGGCAAGGTTGCCAGTTACGGGCAGGTTGCCGCGCTGGCAGGAAACAGAAGGTGGTCGCGCGTGGTCGGCTATGCACTTCATGTGAATCCGGATGAGGAGGGGATCCCCTGCTATCGGGTTGTGACAAAAGATGGCTGTGTATCCAGCGCATTTGCATTCGGAGGTGCGAACCGGCAGGTGGAGCTTCTGGAGGCGGACGGGGTCGAATTCATTGATGGACATGTCGATATGAAACGGTTTCAGTGGGATACTCCCTGGATTTGAAAAAAAGTAGTTGCATTTTCCATAGACCTGTGATATGTTTAGGAGGCTTCAGAAACATGGTTCCTTGGTCAAGTGGTTAAGACGCCGCCCTCTCACGGCGGAAACAGGAGTTCGACTCTCCTAGGAACTATTCCCGTCATCAAGACGATGGCGGGTTTTCTTTTCAGAGTGCGCAAAGCCTCTGTTACATATAAGGAATCGTAGCTCAGCTGGGATGAGCGTTCGCCTCACACGCGAGAGGTCATGGGTTCGAGCCCCATCGGTTCCATAGCGGCGGAAAGTGTGATTTTC
>Ga0256405_10007464_pt1 | contig 16437 bp, 14 predicted proteins | sample RumenRJG_02DNA_FD_189096 | JGI IMG/M metagenome (GOLD analysis project Ga0256405, IMG submission 189096) | Bovine rumen microbial communities from Lethbridge, Alberta, Canada - RJG_02 | ecosystem: Host-associated > Mammals > Digestive system > Stomach > Rumen | place: Canada: Alberta...
TATGAATATTAAGGATAATATGTTAAAAAATGAAAAATACTTAAATGAATATGCTTGTAAAACTAGTGATGCTATTCGTTTTAAAGAATATAAGGAAGATGATATAAGACCAGCTTTTTTTAGAGATATTGATAAAATAATATATTCATTATCATATACAAGATATACAGATAAAACACAAGTGTTTTCTCATATTGATAATGATAATATTAGTAGAAGAATGACTCATGTTCAAATGGTTTCTAAGATAGCTAGAACAATAGGTAGAGCTTTAAATCTAAATGAAGATTTAATTGAAGCAGCTGCTTTAGGACATGATTTAGGACATGTTCCATTTGGTCATACAGGAGAAAGAATACTATCTAAAATTAGTGAAGAACATGGAGAAGGATATTTTAATCATAATATTCAAAGTGCAAGACTATTAATGTATGTTGAAAATGAAGGAAAAGGAAGAAATATCACATTACAAGTATTAGATGCTATTATGTGTCATAATGGAGAGATGGTTCAAGATAGATATGAACCTGTTAAAAAAACTAAGGAAGAATTCTTAAATGAATATAATAATAGTTATATTGAAAAAAATGCTAATAGTAAGATGAGACCTATGACATTAGAAGGTTGTGTTGTTAGAATTAGTGATGTAGTTGGATATATTGGAAAAGATATAGAAGATGCAATAACACTTGGTGTTATAAAAATAGAAGATATACCATCTGATATAGTAAATGTACTTGGTAAAACAAATAGTGATATTATTAATACTGTAGTATTGGATATAATAAATAATAGTTATGGTAAACCATATATAACTATGTCTAAAGAAGTATTTGCTGCAATTATAAAATTAAAGGCATTTAACTATGAAAATATTTATGCAAAAGCTAATACTAAAGAAGAATTACAAACATATGAAATGCAATTTAGAAGAGTATTTAATGATTATTTAAAAGATGTAAAAGAAGGAAATTATGAAAGTAGAATTTTTACAATATTTTTAAATAATATGTGTACTGATTATATAAATAATACTAGTGATGAGAGAAAAGTAATTGATTATATTGCTGGTATGACAGATGATTATTTTGTAAGAGAATATAATAGATTGATTGACAAAAAATGGGAAATTTTATAATATTATTATAGAGAGGTGAATGATATGTATCATTTTGTCGGAATAAAAGGAACAGGTATGAGTTCATTAGCTCAAATAATGAATGAACTAGGATATGAGGTTAATGGTAGTGATATAGAAAAACATTTCTTTACAGAAGAAGGATTAATCGCAAGAAATATTGAAATAACTACATATGATGAATCTAATATTAAAGAAGGAATGATTATTATTAAAGGAGCATCTATTAAAGATGATAATCCGGAAATAGTAAAAGCAGAAGAATTAGGATTAAAAATATATACATATAATGAATTCTTAGGAAAATTAACTGAAAAATTTAAATCAATATGTATTGCAGGATGTCATGGAAAAACTACAACTACTGCAATGGCTTCATTAGTACTTAATGAAATCAAAGGAGTAAACTATTTAATTGGAGATGGAACAGGATACGCTCACGAAGGAAATGAATTCTTTATACTAGAGTCATGTGAATATAAAAGACATTTCTTAAGTTATCATCCTTATTATGCAGTTATTACTAATATTGATTTAGATCATGTTGATTACTATAAAGATATTGATGATGTAATTGATGCATATAGAGAATTTGCTAATAGTGCTGAAAAAATGGTTATAGCATGTGGTGATGATCCATATACTCATACATTAGAAATTAATCCACCAATATTCTATTATGGATTAGATGAAGATAATGATATTAAAGCAATTAATGTTAATTATAAAGAAGATGGAACTAGTTTTGAAGTAGAAGTAGAAGGAAATTATTATGGATTCTTTGATTTACCAATTTATGGTAAACATCAATTGTTAGATGCATTAGCAGTTATTTCAATTTGTTATTATGAAAGAATGGATGCTAAAGAAGTAAATAAAATCTTTAAAACATTTAAAGGTGCTAAAAGAAGATTTACGGAAACTATAGTAGGAGAAAATGTTGTAATAGATGATTATGCACATCATCCAAATGAAATGAAATCAACTTTAAAAGCAATCGCACAAAAATATCCAAATAGGAAAGTTGTCGCAATTTTCCAACCACATACTTTCTCAAGAACAGATGAATTTAAAGAAGAATTTACTAAAGTACTTAATATGGCAGATAAAGCTTTTGTAATGGATATTCATCCTGCTAGAGAAGCACAAGAAGATTATCCTGGAGTTACTTCTGATTTAATAATTGATAATCTAGAAAATGGAGATCATATAAATATAGATGAAGCAGATAAATTATATGAAGAAAAAGATGCAGTATTTGTATTTATGAGTCCAAATGATATTAAATCATTAGAAGAAGATTTAATTAAAAAATTAGAAGAAAATTAATGTAAAGTTTACACGTGTAATTGTTTATTACACGTTTTTTATTGTATAATAATATTAGGTGGTAGTATGAATAAATATGTAAAAAAGGAACTAGATAGAGCAAGTAAAAGAATAAATTTATATGAATCAATGACTGATAATGAAAAGGAAGATTTTATTAAAGTACTTCTTAATGAAATAAGAGATGTTTCATTTGAATATTATAGTAGTGATGATAAGCAAAAAGAAGAAATAATAGATATTTTATTGGATGACTATAATATAATAATTCATTATATTAAACAAGCCCCTGGTAACTATGCTAAAATATATAAATCACTAATCGGAATACCATATGTATATTTAATTGATCAAAAACCTGAAACATTTGATATAAATGAAGATTTGTTAGATAGTATAAATGTTGATGAAGGATTAACTATGGAACAAGCAAATGAATTATTACGTTGGACTTCAAATAATACTAGAAAAAATATAAATATATGTAATATACAAAGTAATCATCCTGAGAAAAATTCATATGAAAATGATTCATTAGGTGGTGTATGTGGTTTTTCACAATTTTCATCACTTTATCCACTTCAACAATTAGGCTTAAAAACAACAGTTAATAATACATGGAGTATTAGTATTTCACATGCATTTGGTACAGTTATTATTCCAATTAAGACTAATGAAGGAATTATTGAAAAACAATTTGTAATAGATTGTACATATAGACAATTCTTTTTAGTAGATGATAATGTAATTGCTCAATATGAACCAACTGATCATCACTATGCACCATTACCTGGATTTTTTGTAATGCAAGATGAATCTAATATAGAGTTTGCTAAAGAAGTATTAAAAAATGGTTTCTTTGAATTAACAGAAGAAAATATTAAGTATTATTTTAAACCATTTTTCTCATTTAAATATGATCTTAAAGATTTAGATAAAATAGACGAAGATTTTACTAAACTAGATATGATTAATATTATTAATAGTGAACAAGAAGATTTTGAATATAGCAAAGAAGAATTTGATGAATGGGGTATGAATTTAAGTTTACCTAATCAAGAAATTAGTTTTACTAAATAATTAATGTAAAGTTTACACGTGTAATTGTTTATTACACGTTTTTTATTGTATAATAATAGTAGGTGATAAAATGAGAAAAGTAGTAATGGTAGTAATGGATGGAGTAGGACTTTCTAAAAAAAGTGAAGGGAATGCATTTTTAAATGCAAATACTCCTAATTTAGATTATTTAATGAATAATGCCGTATTCACATCTATTTATGCTCATGGTACATATGTTGGTTTACCAACCAATGAAGATATGGGTAATAGTGAAGTAGGACATAATGCAATGGGATGTGGACAAATATATTCACAAGGAGCAAAACTAGTTAATGAAGCAATAGAAACAAAAGAATTATATAATGGTAATACATGGAAAGAATTAATAAATTATTGTAAAGATAATACTTTACATTTTATAGGATTACTTTCTGATGGTAATGTACATTCACATATTAATCATTTACTTTCTATGCTAGAACAAGCTAAGAAAGAGGGTATTAAAAGAGTAAGAGTACATATCTTATTGGATGGTAGAGATGTAGAAGCTACTAGTGCTTTAAAATATGTAGAAATACTAGAGAATAAAATGAATGAATTAAATGATGATACATTTGAGTCGTTAATTGCTTCTGGTGGTGGACGTATGAATATCACTATGGATAGATATGAAGCTAACTGGGGTATGGTTGAAAAAGGATGGCATACTCATGTCTTGGGAGATGCTAGATGTTTTAGTAGTGCAAAAGAAGCAATAGAAACATTAAGAAAAGAAAATCCTGGTATTATAGATCAAGATTTAGATAGTTTTGTAATTGTTAAAGATAATAATCCAGTTGGAAATATTAATGATGGTGATGCTGTAATATTCTTTAATTTTAGAGGAGATAGAGCTATTGAAATATCAAGAGCTTTTGATGAAGAAAATTTTGATAACTTTGATAGAATAAGATATCCAAAAGTTATGTATGCAGGAATGTTAGAGTATGATTCAGAATTAAATATTCCAAAACATTTTTTAACAGAACCACCTAAAATAAAATATACTTTAACAGAAGAATTAAATAAGCATAATATAAGAGAATATGCGATTTCAGAAACTCAAAAATATGGACATGTTACTTATTTTTGGAATGGTAATAGAATAGATAAATTTAATGAAGAATTAGAAACATATGACAAAGTAGATAGTGATATTATATCTTTTGATAAAGCTCCTAAAATGAAATCATATGAAATAACAGATAAATTATTAGATGCGATTAAATCAAATAAATATGATTTTTTACGTATTAATTATCCAAATGGAGATATGGTTGGTCATACTGGTAATTATGAAGCAACTATTACTGGTTTAGAAGCTGTAGATTATAATATTGGAAGAATAATGAATGTTGTTAAAGAAACAGATAGCATTTTAATAGTTACAGCAGATCATGGTAACGCAGAAGAGATGTTTGATAGTAAAGGTATAAAAACTTCACATTCATTAAATAAAGTACCATTTATTATTTATAATAAAGATAATATTAAAATAAAAGATGGTGATTATGGACTTGCAAATATAGCAAGTACAATTACAGATTTATTTAATATAGAAAAGAATCCTCATTGGAAAGAATCAATAATAGAAGATGAATAATATATTAGATAATTTAGCTAAATCTAAATTTAGAAGTAGTTTTCATCTTAATAAACAAATGAAAGATTATGTAAATGAAAAAGGTATTAATAAAATAAAAGAACATGCATATGATTTTATTAATAGGAGATTAAAGTCTAAATATATAGAAAATGATGGTAAACAAACTCCTATGAAAGGACATCCTGTATTTATAGCACAGCACGCTACAGCAACATGTTGTAGAGGTTGTTTATATAAATGGCACCATATAGATAAAAATAAAGAATTAACAAGTAATGAAGTAGATTATATTGTTGATTTAATAATTAAATGGATAAAAAATGAAATAAATAGTTAAAATTATTAATTATTTATTTTAAATATGCTAAAATGATTAGGGGGGAATTGTTTATGTTTAAAGTAAATTATGAAGATGAAATTCGTAAGAAAGAAAAAATTATAAAAGAATTAAAAGAAGAAATAGCTTTATTAAAAGAAGAAGTAAATAAATATAAAGAAGAAGCTTATCATGATAGTTTAACTCATTTAAATAATAGAAGAATATTAGAAAATGCAGTTGATTATGATAGTGTTATTATTGGTGATATTGATCATTTTAAAAAAATTAATGATACATATGGTCATTTAAAAGGTGATGAAGTACTAATCGCAATTAGTGAAGTACTAAATTCTTATATTAGAGAAACTGATATTGTCTGTAGATGGGGTGGAGAAGAATTTGTAATAGTATTAAAAAATTGTTCTAATGAAGATGCTTATAAAAAAGCAGAAGTATTAAAAGAAAAAGTTTCACAATTAAAAGAAAAATTTGGGTTTGAAATAACCATGAGTTTTGGTGTAAGTAATTATATATTTGAAAAACCTGTAAAGGATGCAATAGATGAAGCGGATAAAGCATTGTATAAAAGTAAGCAAAATGGAAGAAATAGAGTAACTATGTATTGAGGTGTATAATATGTCAAAATTATATTTTAGATATGGAGCTATGAATTGTGGTAAATCAAGCGCACTTATGCAAGTAGCGCATAACTATGAAGAAAATGGAAAAAAAGTAGTTGTGATTAAATCAAAAACTGATACTAAAGCTGGTGATAAATTATCATCACGTATTGGTATGAAAAGAAAAGTAGATATTTTAATTGGTAAAACCGAAACATTTAAAAAATATTATAGTGATTGGAAAAATAATATATCTTGTGTATTAGTAGATGAAGCACAATTTTTAACATCAAAACAAATTGATGAATTATGGCTTGTATCAAAAAAATATAATATTCCAGTTATATGTTATGGACTTAGAACAGACTTTAAAACAAATTTATTTGAAGGTAGTAAAAGATTATTAGAATTGGCTGACGAAATAGAAGAATTAATAACTATTTGTAGTTGTGGTAAAAGAGCTAAATTTAATGTAAGGCGTGTAAATGGAAAATATACATCAAAAGGAAAAGTAGTAGAAATTGATGGAGCTAATGAATCTGTTGAATATGAACCTATGTGTGGTAAATGCTACTTAGAAAAAGTTGAAAAAATTGATTTTAAATAAAGTGTAAAGTTAAAAAGTAAATTTTTAACTTTTTTCTTTAAAATCCTTTTATAAAACAAAGATTAATGGTATAATATTGTATGTCGAGTAAGGAGGAATTTAAATGACAAAATGGGTATACCTTTTTACAGAAGGTAATGCAGATATGAGAAACCTTCTTGGTGGAAAAGGAGCTAACTTAGCTGAAATGACTAATATTGGACTTCCTGTACCTCAAGGTTTCACAATTACTACTGAAGCATGTACTCAATATTATGAAGATGGAAGAGAAATTAATGAAGAAATCCAAGGACAAATTAATGAGTATATTGTAAAAATGGAAGAGATTACAGGAAAGAAATTTGGAGATAAAGAAAATCCGTTATTAGTTTCAGTAAGAAGTGGTGCTAGAGCATCTATGCCAGGTATGATGGATACTATTCTTAACTTAGGTCTTAATGAAGATGTTGTTAATGTAATAGCTGAAAAATCAAACAATCCAAGATGGGCATGGGATTGCTACAGAAGATTTATTCAAATGTATTCTGATGTTGTTATGGAAGTTGGTAAGAAATACTTTGAACAATTAATCGATGCAATGAAAGAGAAAAAAGGAGTTAAACACGACGTTGAATTAGATGCTGATGACTTAAAAGAATTAGCAAACGAATTCAAAGCTGAATATAAAGCAAAAATTGGAACTGATTTCCCAGATGATCCAAAAGAACAATTAATGGGAGCTATTAAAGCTGTATTTAGATCATGGGATAATCCAAGAGCAAACGTATATAGAAGAGATAATGATATTCCATATTCTTGGGGAACTGCTGTAAACGTACAATCAATGGCATTTGGTAACATGGGTGATGACTGTGGTACTGGTGTTGCATTTACTAGGGACCCAGCTACTGGAGAAAAAGGATTATTTGGAGAATTCTTAACTAATGCTCAAGGTGAAGATGTTGTTGCAGGTGTACGTACACCAATGCATATAACTGAAATGGAAGAAAAATTCCCAGAAGCATTTGCTCAATTTAAAGAAGTTTGTAAAACTCTTGAATCTCATTATAGAGATATGCAAGATATGGAATTTACTGTAGAACATGGTAAATTATACATGTTACAAACTAGAAATGGTAAAAGAACTGCTAAAGCTGCTTTAAAAATTGCTTGTGACTTAGTAGATGAAGGAATGAGAACTGAAGAAGAAGCAGTAGCAATGATTGATCCAAGAAACTTAGACACATTATTACATCCACAATTTGATGCTAAAGCATTAAAAGAAACTGAACCACTTGGTAAAGGTTTAGGAGCAAGTCCAGGTGCTGCTTGTGGTAAAGTTGTATTTACTGCTGAAGATGCTACTGTTTGGGCTGAAAAAGGAGAAAAAGTTGTACTTGTTAGACTTGAAACTTCACCAGAAGATATTACTGGTATGAAAGCTGCTCAAGGTATCTTAACAGTTCGTGGAGGTATGACATCACATGCTGCCGTTGTTGCTCGTGGTATGGGTACTTGTTGTGTATCTGGATGTGGTGACATCACTATGGATGAAGCAAATAAAGAGTTTACACTTGCTGGAACTACTTTCCATGAAGGTGACTATATCTCAATAGATGGTTCAACAGGAAATATCTATGGAGGACAAATTCCAACTGTTGATGCTACAATCGCAGGAGAATTTGGAAGAGTTATGGAATGGGCTGATAAATATAGAACATTAAAAGTTAGAACTAATGCTGATACTCCAGCTGATGCTAAAAAAGCAAGAGAATTAGGAGCAGAAGGTATTGGATTATGTCGTACAGAACACATGTTCTTTGAAGAAGATAGAATTGCTGCATTTAGAGAAATGATTTGTGCTGATACAGTTGAAGAAAGAGAAGCTGCACTTGAAAAAATTCTACCATATCAACAATCAGACTTTGAACAATTATATGAAGCATTAGAAGGATGTCCAGTTACAATTAGATACTTGGATCCACCTCTACATGAATTCGTACCAACTGAAGAAGAAGATATTAAGAAATTAGCTGATGCTCAAGGTAAATCAGTTGAACAAATTAAAAACTTAATTGATTCATTACATGAATTCAACCCTATGATGGGACACAGAGGATGTAGATTAGCTGTTACTTATCCAGAAATAGCTAAAATGCAAACTAAAGCTGTTATTAGAGCTGCAATTAATACTAAAAAGAATCATCCAGATTGGAATGTAAAACCAGAAATAATGATTCCATTAGTATGTGAGGTAAAAGAATTAAAATTTGTTAAGAAAGTAGTAGTTGAAACTGCTGATGCTGAAATCGCTGCTGCAGGTGCTAACTTAGAATATGAAGTTGGAACTATGATTGAAATTCCAAGAGCTGCATTAACTGCTGATGAAATTGCTAAAGAAGCTGATTTCTTCTGCTTTGGAACAAATGACTTAACTCAAATGACATTTGGATTCTCAAGAGATGATGCAGGTAAATTCTTAAATGCATACTATGATGCTAAAATATTTGAAAATGATCCATTTGCTAAACTTGATCAAACAGGTGTAGGTAAATTAATGGAAACAGCTATTAAATTAGGTAAACCAGTTAATCCAAACTTACATATTGGTATTTGTGGAGAACATGGTGGAGATCCTACTTCAGTAGAATTCTGTCATGAAATTGGACTTGATTATGTATCTTGTTCACCATTTAGAGTACCTATTGCTAGATTAGCTGCTGCACAAGCCGCAATCAAAGCTAAAGGGCAATCAAAATAGTGGGCAACATGCCATACTTTGTGCCATATGACACAAAATTAAATAATAATATAGGATTAATGAAAGACTAAGGTAAAACTTAGTCTTTTTTATGATATAATTTAGTTAGGTGGTGATGATTATGTCAATGATAAAAGTATCTAATTTAACCTTTAACTATGATAATCATCCAGAAAATATCTTTGAAGATGTTTCATTTATAATTGATACTAGCTGGAAACTAGGATTTGTTGGCAGAAATGGTAAAGGAAAAACCACATTTTTAAATTTGTTATTAGGAAAGTATGAATATAGTGGTTCTATAATAGCTGATGTTGGTTTTGATTATTTTCCGTTTGAAGTATCAAATAAGAATTTGAATTCCTATGAAATAGCTGAAGAATATTATACTGATTATGAACAATGGAAGTTTGAAAGGGAACTATCTTTATTAAATATGGATACAGATATACTTAATAGATCTTTTAGTACATTAAGTAAAGGAGAACAAACGAAGGTATTACTTGCAATATTATTTTTAAAAGAAAATAATTTTCTTTTAATAGATGAACCTACTAATCATTTAGATGTAGAGGCAAGAAAAGCAGTTTCAAATTATTTAAATAAGAAGAAAGGCTTTATTCTAGTGTCACATGATAGATTATTTTTAGATAATTGTGTTGACCATATTTTAGCTATTAATAGAAATGATATAAAAATTGAAAAAGGTAATTTTTCCTCTTGGTATGAAAATAAAACTAGACAAGATAATTATGAAATAAATGAAAATGAAAAATTAAAAAACGATATATCTAGATTAGAGAAATCTGCTAGAAAAACTGCTAATTGGTCTGATAAAGTTGAAAAATCAAAATATAATGCTCCAAGAGATATATTTGTTGATAAGGGATATATTGGGCATAAAGCAGCAAAAATGATGAAAAGATCAATTGTAGCACAAAATAGAAAAGAAAAAGCAATAGAAGAAAAATCTAAATTATTAAAAAATTTAGAGGTTGTAGAAGATTTAAAAATAAATCCATTAAAAAATAGAGGTGGACATTTAATAGAAACACATAATATAGAAATTAGTTATGACAATGAAGTGATTGTATCTAATATAAACTTTTATTTAGATGATGGTGATAGGTTACAACTTAAAGGTAAAAATGGTAGTGGTAAATCTAGCATTATTAAATTGATATTAGGAAACAATATTGATTATCAAGGTGATTTATATATACAGAGTGGTTTAAAAATATCATATGTATCTCAAGAAACATCACATCTTAATGGCAAATTAAGTGATTTTATAATAGATAGTAAAATTGATGAAGTTCTATTTAAAAGTGTATTAAGAAAAATGGATTTTGAAAGGGAACAATTTGAAAAAAATATAGATAGTTATAGTGAGGGACAAAAGAAAAAAATATTACTTGCTAAAAGTATTTGTGAACAAGCTAATTTATATATTTGGGATGAGCCATTAAACTATATAGATATCTTTAGTAGAATGCAGATAGAAGATTTGATTAAAAAATTTAATTTAACGATGATATTTGTTGAACATGATGAAGCCTTTTCTAATGAAATAGCTACCAAAATTATTGAATTAAATAGTAAACATTGAAAAAGATAATCGCACACATGACAACTTTGAGATTAGTGATATAATGAAATTGAGTTTAATCTCATATTTGAATAAGTGCCCTCTAGATGGAAGCGTACTACAAGCTGCAATTAAAGCAAATAAGAATAAATAAAAATTAAATACAAAGACTAAGTAAATCAACACAACTTGGTCTTTTTTTTGTTGATTGAACGACAGAAATTTGGAGGTATGAAAATGCAAATATTATATATAAAATCAGAGTTAGATAATATATCACAAAAATTAAGAATAGCATTTGTTAGAAAAAAAACCAAATATTAAAGATAATAAAATGTGTGGAGTCACATGTTTCCATGTTGAAAAAGTAAAAATAGGAATTTAATTTTTTTTTTTTTACAAATTAATTTTAAAGACATAGAGTTAGGAAGTTTACCAAAAGGTTGTATATTAAAAATATTTGTTTCTCCAAGAATAATGGAAACACTATCAAATCTATGATGAAGTTTGACATTTTGGTAATTATTTGTTAACATAATTAGCAATTAATGAAGGCAGGAAAAGTTATGAGTAAAATAATTGGTAATATAAAGAAAAAACTTGGATTGAAAATTTATAATATGGCAAGACAAGATTATTTAGAAAGAGTTGTTGGAAAATTGGGTAAAATTGTTGAACAAGATGATAAAATAATTGTATATATTACACAAAAACTTGTAGATAAAAACGGAAAAAATGTTTGTTATGAACTTCGTTGTGTTGGTATGAATACTCATTATGATAAATCAAGAGAAATTATTAAAAAATATAAATTAGCTAAACCTGTTTATTTTGTATTTGATGGAATTAAATTCGATTGTTTCGTTAAATTATCTTCTTATTTTAGTAATGTTATATTCAAAAATTGTATATTTGATAATGGATTACAAGTATTTCACTGTAAAAATTTAACATTAGAAAATAATAAATATCATAATTGGACAGATTTTTATGGTTATGGTAATTCATTCTTGTTTGGTAAATTTGGAGAACTAACAATTAAAAATGATGAATTTATTAATAGCTATGAAAATAAAAAATATGGAAAAAATAAGTTTGGAGTATGTGTTTCTGCAACCAAAGTTAATATAGCTAATTCAAATATTTGTGCTGAGAGTCAAGGAAAAATTGATATAGATGCAAAAGAGATATCTATTATTGATTCTATAGTTACTGGCCCAGAAGTTTATTTAAATTCTGATAGTATTAAATCAAGTAACAGTGTATTAAAATCGAATAATGGCATAATGATAGATAATAAGAATTGTGATTTCACTGGTGATGTTCAAGCACCAATAGTCATTTATAATGGAGTTGACTTAAATGCTTCAGATGAAACTATTTTAGTTAGTGAAACAGATGTTAATTTAAAGAAAGCAAGACAAAAATTATTGCAAAAACTATGTAGTTTAAGAGATTACTGTCAACAGGTCAATAAAAATAAGTCTTTTGCAATACAGCAACAATTAGACTTTCAACCAATAAGTAAAATTTTAAAGTAAAGAAGAATAATTAATTAGCTTTATAATTTAGATTTAAAAGACTAAGTAAATCAACACAACTTTGTCTTTTTTTATTGACAATATAATGCATATTTGCTATCATAAAATTAGAGGTAGAGATTATGAAAGATATAAAAGAAAAAATAATTAATGATGAAGAATTTGATTTAATATGTAAATATATTAAGATTAGATATGAATCTAATATAAGTCAAAGAGAATTAGCTAGTAGAATTGGAATAGCTCAATCAACAATAGCTAGAATGGAAAGAAATTTGCATTCAATTTCACTAGGAACTTTTGTTAAATTACTGGAAGCAATGAATTATAAATTAGAAATAACTAAAAAGGAGAATAAAAATGAATAATAAATTAGAAACGATATCAAATCTATTTGATGGAAAAGAAATAAGAAGTATATGGGACAGTGAAAAGGAAGAATATTATTTTAGTGTGGTAGACATAATTGATGTTTTAGCTGAACCCAAGGAACCAAGGAAATATTGGAATGATTTAAAAAGAAAGTTACAAAATGAAGGAAGTGAGTTGTCCGAAAAAATCGGACAACTGAAAATGAAGTCTTTAAAAGATGGGAAAATGTATAATACTGATACATTAGATACTGTAGGAATATTCAGACTTATTGAGTCCATTCCTTCACCTAAGGCTGAACCTTTTAAAGTTTGGCTTGCTAATTTAGGTAGTGAAAAGATAGATGAAGTATTTGATCCATCAAAAGGAATAGATCAAATGATAGATTTTTATTTAAAGAAAGGCTATACTTTAGAATGGATAGAAGCTAGGATTAAAGCTATTATTGATCGTAAAAAACTTACTAAAGTATGGAAAGATGGAGGAATAACTGAACAAAAAGAATATGCAATCTTAACTAATGAAATATATAAAGAATGGTCTGGAATGACAGCAAGTGAGTATAAGTCATATAAGGAAATTAGAAAAGAAAATTTAAGAGATAATATGTCTAGACTTGAAGTAATATTAACTGATTTAGGAGAGGCAGCGACTGAAGAATTAGCAAAAGAACATAAACCAAAAGGGTTAGAAGCAAATAAAAAAATAGCTAAGTTAGGTGGACATGCTGCCAAATCAGCAAGAGATGATTTAGAAAAGAATCTAGGAAGGACAGTAATAACATCTAATAACAATTTAAATTATAGGTATATAGATGATAATAAAAAAATAGAAAATAAGTAAAAAGTGAATAAATAAGTTGTTTTAGTCTATTTCGTTCCAAACCTATATGCAGTACAAGCTGCAATAAAAGCAAAGAAGAATTAATAATTAACTTTACAATTTAAATTTAAAAGACTAAGTAAATCCACACAACTTAGTCTTTTTTTATATTGGTTGATATGTATATCATAGTATGTTATAATATAAAGCATATTTTTGGGAGGACTTTACTATGAGGTTATTCAATAAAGAAACAAAAGAAGAATTATATAAAGATTATCCAACAGAAGAAGAATTTTATGAAGAAATTAAGCGAATTCAAAATGAAGAATTAAATTCTGATAGATATATGTTAGCGTATGCATTTTTAACTAATAATTATTGGAATAGAGAAAATAAGAAATTAGAAGAAGAATTATTTAAAATTATTGGTACATATGGTTTAGAAGAAGATATGTTTGATAAATCTAGTGAATATCATAAATCCGTGAGAACAAAAAGATATGAAACTTTAAAACAATTCATAGGTTCATTATCTCTAGAACAAATTAATTCAAATATATTTTTAAAAAGTACATATTTATTTATCAATATGAGTAATGAAGTCTGTTCAACTATTATGACTGAATTATACAACAAAATAAGTGGTGGAAATGTATCTGGTTCATTAACATTAGAACTTGAAATTCCTGAAAAAACTCAAGAATTAATTCCAAATTATATATCTGGACGAAGAGGTATTAAATATTATAGACCTGAAGCATATAGAATTGAGTATATAGATGTGTTAGATTCTACACATAAATATGTGTATGATGATTATAATTCACTTGTTGGTAAAATTGGTAAATTAGCTGAAGATGTATATTATTTACAATTAAATGAGATGGTATGCAATGCACCAAGTCTTGAATGTTATCATTTTCAAGTATACCATCCAGGATATAATGATCATTTTATTGCATCTTTCTTTATTAGAACAAAACAAAATAATCAATTTTCACAAGAAATTGATTCCACTCCAACTGATGAATTTATTCAAACAACAGTTACTAATTTTAAACAATTATTAGATATGGGATTAATAGATGTATCAGTATTAGAAGATAAAAATGCTGGACATGTTTTAGAAAAGAAAATGAATGAAACAAAGTAGGAAAGATTATTAATTTAAAACTGATTACATGATAAAAGAAGTAGAAATACTTCTTTTTCTTATGTACAAAATTGCATCCTAAACTTATTTTATTAAAAATGATAATTTTTTGTAGAGGTGATTTAATGAAAAGAAGGGTAGCAATATATGCTAGAGTTTCAACTGAACATGAAGCTCAAAAAAAAGATTTAAGTATGAAGATAAAATAAAATTAAGTCCTTATGAAATATTAGAATTAATGGAAAAATATTAAAATGTAAAATTGAACAAAATCCATATGTTTTGAAAAAATTATTAGAAACAAAAGATTATACTATAATTGAAGATTCTCCTAAAGATAATTATTGGGGATGGGGGGGATAAATAGAGACGGAGAAAATCATCTTGGTAAAATATGGATGAAATTAAGAGAAGAATATAAAAATAAGTCATTTTAGTCCGTAGGTACGGTTCCTACACCGTTCCAAACTTGATTGCAGTACAAGCCGCAATCAAGCAAGAAAGTAAAAATTAATTTCTAAGAGATTAAGTTTTCACTTAATCTTTTTCTATGGTATAATTATTATAGGTTGGTGATAAATGTGGAAACAAAATATGAATTTTTTATAGCAGGTAAAACTAGAAATAAGAATAATATTTTAAAAATATGTGATATTTTTGATAAATATAATATTTCTTATTATTGTTTTTTAAAAAATGATGATACTATGAACAGTTATGGTGAAGAAGGCCAAACTGAAGATGAAAAAATGAAAGTGTTTGAAAATCTTGGCTTAAAAAGTGATATTGTTTTAAATATATTTAAGCAAGATTTAGATAACGAAAAAGCATGTAAAAATTTATTATTGGTTCTACCGGCTGGTAAATCTGGTCATATTGAAGCTGGGATAGCATATGGTATGGGTAAAAAATGTTATGCAATAGGTGAATTTGATGCCACTGATTCATTATATAACATTTTTGAAAACATCTTTGAAAGTGAGCAACAATTAGAAGAGTTTTTAAAACAATATAATTAGTTTTAATTTCATATAACTTTTTACTCCCTTCTATGATGGAAGTACAAGCTGCAATCAAAGAAAAACAAGGTAAATAATAAAATAAAGACTAGAAAAATCTAGTCTTTTTAAATTAAGTCACATTTAATAATTTAATCATTTAATTTTATGGTAAAATAATTGTAGGATGTGAGAATAATGAATAATGATTTAGGGTACAAAGAATTATCTTCTAAAAGTAAAGAAGAAATAATGGAACTATTTAAAACAAATGAAGATGGACTAAATATAAATGCTTTTCATCATAGATTAGAACAATATGGAGAAAACATCGCAACTAATAGAAAAAAGAAAACCCCATTATATTTTTTGCTTGAAGCATTAAAGGATAAGTTTGTCTTAATATTATTTTTACTTGCCACAATTGATTTTATTACAGATGATAAAATAGGTGCTTTTATAATACTTGGTATTACATTAATAAGTGTTATTATAAGGTT
>Ga0256405_10007465_pt1 | contig 16436 bp, 29 predicted proteins | sample RumenRJG_02DNA_FD_189096 | JGI IMG/M metagenome (GOLD analysis project Ga0256405, IMG submission 189096) | Bovine rumen microbial communities from Lethbridge, Alberta, Canada - RJG_02 | ecosystem: Host-associated > Mammals > Digestive system > Stomach > Rumen | place: Canada: Alberta...
GTATACCCATACTTCTTTCCGAACTCCTGGATATACTCTCTGATCTTATCGTCAGGGTGAAGTATTTTGATAGAGTCTGTTTTGCAGTGCAGAACAGTGTATCCCATTTCCTGAACATTAAGCATCAGATCAATCATGAACAATGCGCCACGCTTTGCAACCCAGTTATCAACATTCCTCGGATCACGAAGCGGATGCGAGAACTTGGCTGCTGTAAGACCATATACAGAATTGATAGCTATTTTGAGCGCAAAAGAAAGAGCCTTTGCATCAGCATCAGAAGTTAGATACTTAGCAAGTGCTCCATCGTAAAGCCCACGTAATTTGTCGTATTCTTTGTGCTTCACCATTAATCTCAAATCCAGTAGGCGTTTGAAATTCGGTGTGAACTTGCCAAAGCCGTTCTTGGCAATAATCGTTGACGGGTGATGTGAAGCTGAATCATCGGATTCGGAAAGTCCATACATGCCGTGTTTAGCCCATACGAATCCACCTTCTCCTGGATCGTAGCCTCTGTAAATTGATTTACCGGTGATGATAACGTCCTTACTGATGTAACGACTCTTATTGATGCCTCGATTGTCAAACTCATAGCCAGGAAACTCTTCGGCAAGATTTGGATAAACGAAATACTTCTGAGGATTCCGTTCGTTTCCAACAATAAGTTTCGTAGTAAGGTCGTTAGTGCTGTCATTGGGTACAGATCCGGGCCCCATTAAGATGTTAGCAAGGTCTACAAGTATAAGCCGTCCTTTATATGCCGGCTCATTATGATAGAACACAGCTTCTGTTGCTATCACATCATTCTTACAGTAGCTCGCCACAATGTGCCATTTTGATTCAGGAACTGGCTGATCCCAAGGAAAGTTAAGTTCCTGATGATGAATGCCAAGCCTTATTTCCCATTTCTTAAGCGAAATCTTCTCAGGGCAGAAGTCCAGAATATCTGTATAGGATAAGTGCTTTGCTTCTCTAAACTTGGCGTGCTTATCTTTTCCAATTATGGCTTGAGATATAAGAAATACCTCGTAGGTAGACTTGCCCATGTAAATAGCATACGTAATATGGTTGTCGTACTCTTTACAGTTAAAGCCTACAGCTCTGTATTTCTTTGGGTAATTTATGCCAAAGATCCTGGCAACATCATCTGGGGTTGGATTAAAAAGTGAAACCACTGGATTTCCTTCTCCTGCAATCTTGTAGCAAAGAAGAACAAGATTCTGGAAGACTTCGTAATCGAAGAACATAAGAGGCGCATCGTTGTAGTTATCATTGTAACTGCCTTCTTTTTCAGACGACAGCCGCAAGTTCCTAGCAAGTTCGTATGCCGTCTCTTTTTGATCAGAGTTGATAGAAAAGATAATAATATCCTGACGTATATCATTAATGTCATACGTAAGACCGGCATTAAATGCCTTTGTCAGAACTTCATCCATCTTTTGAATAGTCTGAAGCCCAGTTTCTTTAGTCCCATTTTGAAGCAGAGTAAGAATCGCGTTTCTAACGTTCATCTCTTCTTCAGCAGCCCTTTCATCAATCACCGGCGTTCCTCCTTTCGCCGTATCAGCCGATTCATTTTGATCGTCAGTACCGCTTACTGGTTCAGACAGTGCTTCTTGAAGCTGCCGTACGAGTTCTTCTCCGGCCTTAGCCATTTCTTTCGAAGGACTATTGTCAAAAGAAGCGTTGCCAGACTTAAACTTCATAAGACTGACTTGCTTTAAGCATCTAGCCGATTGATGAGACGAATTAGCAGCAAATGCTTCGATTTCGTTTTTCATGTCGGACACATCATACTCTAGTCCTGAATCATAAGCTCTATCTAAGATCTCTTTGATCCAATCCACATTTGAGGTCGTATCTGCATGAATCTCTTTCGCTAAGCACCTCCTTATCGTCGTTTTAAGGCCTTTTACCGTAAGCGGCACATTGTCTATTTTGGGCTTTGCTTCTGTAAGAGGCAGCCCAGTGCTTATAGTAGCTATCGGAAGATCATTGCATTTTGATAACAGCCTTCTGTGAGGACAGTTGACCTTTACCTCAATATTCTCGTCATAGAACCTCGACAGCTTGTCTACGTCTCCATCGTAATTGTAATAAAGATGAATACCTTGTCCGCTTTTACTTACTTCGGCATAAGTCTTTGGAAACTTGTTCGCCGCTTTAAGATTAAGCTCAAGGCTTTTTTCTCCATTTTGATCCTTAAGGTCAAAGTCCATCTTTATTACCTGCTTTGGAAGCAGAAACCAATGGAATTTATGCGGGTCGATATCTTGTAGCTTCGTCTTGCACTTCGCCCACGACATTTCGGGAAGGCCATCTCTTTTGCCACCAACTACTGCGTACTGAGCAGGGCAATCGAAATATACTTTGTCAAGAATAGATAAGCCAGGACAAGGCTCAAGATTAAGCCAATACTCGTTGTCTTCCTTTTCAGATTCTTCTATACCTAAGATCTTTTGAACTTTGAGTCCAACGAACACATTTCTAAAAGTGGTTCCGTTAACACTTTTAATCGGACTATACTGATCAAAGTACTCAAGCATCTGTTCTGCAAATGCTGGTCTGCTTTGAGTAAACGAAAGACCACTATCTTCGCAGTAGTCCTTATACATGTTATAAAGATCGTTTCGTAAAATGCATCCGCCAGTTAGCATCTTCCTTTCGATGTCTTCCAAGTAGTCAAACAAGAAATTCTGTATGTAGTTGGTCTTTCGAATCATTTCTTTCGGAACGTAATCTTCATAGTAATCTCGTCCTAACGATAGATACACATTTAAGCAGTGCTTTGCTATGTGACTTATCTCAAAGTTCATCATCTTATCAACAAGATCTCTATAAAGATTCGTTGGCTTAATCTTATTGCCGCTTGGGTATACATCAAGAAGTCTTCTCGAAATGCCTATTTTGATATCATGAATGTCTACAGTATAGTTCGTAGCCATTAGAAGTATTGCATTGGACCTTATTAGATACTGCGATTTTCCTTTTTCATTAATGGTTACTTCTTTGTGCGATATGATTTCATTAATGACAGGAGACTCAATTCGGTCTAACTTTCCGTCGTCCTGTATCGCGATTAAAGGATTATCTTTAAAAGCTGCTGTCCCAAACTGATTGGTCTTACTCACCAAGTCCATAGCAACAAAAGTTCCATAGTATCCGGCGAACATCTTTTTGATCATGTCAAGAACTGTAGACTTACCAGAGCCAGGACTGCCATAAAGCACAAGGCACTTTTCAATTGACTTAGAGTCGCCAGAAAAGATAGAGCCTATGATCCACTCTATCTTTCGTCTATTGTCCTCCGTATAAAGAGTACTCATAAGTTTCTCGTAAGCATCGGTGTCTCCTATGCACAAGTCGTAGTCAAGCCTCTTACTTCTAAACATGCCTGGCTTGACTTCTGTTGATTTAAATGTAAGCTCAGTATCAAGCTGCACATAATTATGATCATCGGGAAGATTATTAAACCATGACTTAAATTCTTTCAACTTGTTGCTTGTGCTGTGGTTCAAATAACTGCCAAGAACTTTGGTCCCATCGGCATCTCTATAAATTTCATTTTGATCTTTCTTGTAATGTGCATCAATGTACGCATCAACGTCTGCGTCTATGAACTTATAAACATCACCTTCTTTCGTCGACCACATTCCGGTAGCTCTGTTTAAGATGGCATAGAACTTGCCACCCTTCTTCATGATGTCGTTTCCATTTATCAAATACTCCGGCGAAACAACTATTGCAAAGGCCTTTTTTCCGTTCTCCTTAATCTCTGCGGAAGTGACCTTAATATTCACGAAATGACGGACTCTATACACATCTAAATTCACCTCCTAAATAGCCTCAAAAATCGTTAAAAATAAGCAAAAATAAAGAGTGTCATACATGAATTACAAAATTACATTTTTTTCAAGTCATTGCTTAATATTATATTTTTTATTTTTTCTGTAACTAAAATGAAAAAATGTAATTTTGTAATTTGAGTTTTGAAAAACCCGCAAACCCGCATAAATACTGGGTTTGTGGCACTTTTAATGAGTGTCATACACAATTACATTTTTTTATAACGTCGCACATTATTTGCCATTTTGTGACAATTTTTGTGCGACGTTATAAATTTTTATCGAAAAATGTAATAGCAAAATAATTAATGTACGACGCTCTTTATTTTAATTTTTCTTGATCTCAGTCATGTACTCTCTAAAATCATTTACATCCTCTTTCGCCCCCTGTATCAGTCGCCTAATCGCTTTCGATTTTGAGCACTTATAGTACTCTGCAATGGACTCTAAATCCTTATATTCGGATTCCGTTATGCGGCAATGAACCTTTCGATTAGCTGCTTCAATGCCGTAATATTCGTACGGAATACGCCCTCTTTTATGCCTCTTTTCGATCTCATTTCCCACGAAAGTCACCCTCCATTTTGATCAGATTTTCTCCGATTTTTCCTGTTTAACCGCACGATTATTCCCTCGATTAGTGAGAAGAGCGGTCATGTCAAAGGCAAAATCTGTGACAACTTTAAGTCCAAAAACCGCCGCAAAAGCCATCCCACAAGTGAAACAAGTACCTGCCCAAGGATGTTCAGAAAGCATTTTTTTCATGATATTTTCCCCTTTCTTTATGTCTATTTAACGTTAAAATTAGCCCATATCGGACTACATATACCTATAAAAATACCTTAAATCAGCCCAATATGTACCATGTTACTACCTATTTTATACCTATTTTGATCCAAAAATGCCACATTTTCAGCCCACTATGTACTATCAACGATAGAAATTCTCCGAAATATACCCACAAAGTTGCATCCAAATGTCCACTTTTCGCTGGTCTCTACCACGAGTTTTAAGTGGAAACGGTGAGCCGGAACCATCCATTTTGAAGTTTCGACTCAGCCAATTTCCTATCTGTTGATGCACATAATCAGTATTAAAATTGTCATCTGTCATGCGCATCAAGTCCAGATTCTCTATCATAAGCCAGAACCATTTGGCCACATTATGAGTAACTCCGTTGTACATAAGCTGCTGATCACAGTCAACGGCAAGGCTTATCATCATTTCTAGTACTGAACAAGGTATTCCTTCCTTATAAAATAGGTCTGGAATAAGGTTCTCATCCATATATTCCACACGAAGTCTAATGCCGTCATTCGCTCTATTTTGATCCATAGCAATCCCATAAGTGAATTCTATGGAATGAAGTTCATTTAGAAGTAGCGAATAGTCATAGTACGGATACATATGACCATCTATCTTGTCAAGAAGCCACTGATAGTAGTCGTAAATGTACCAACCTACTATCTTTGAAACCTTTGCCATAGGTACATCACCTCCTTCCTATTCATGGCAACCGTTCATTTTGATACTTTTAAGCCCAATCAGTTCCAATTAGAGCCTAAAAATCGCTAAAAATCACTATAAAAACCGTTAAATTTCACCGATTCACGGCTCTTTATACGCATATTCTATCCGTTCCACCTTATAATCGACACCATTTCCAGGATCACGTACATAGATCGTGTCAACTTCACTGTAAGGATCAGTGATTCCACTCTCTTCAAGTGCATCGCCAAGAAGCTCTTCAGGATCGAATACTTCCTGTCCGTCTTCAACAAATGAAAGAACTTCATCCTCTGTATACCAGCAAAGCTCGACCTTATCGTGATGATTATAGGCAGGATCGTTAAATTCTTCCTCTGAAATAAGTCTAGGTCTCACTTTTTTGCTCCTAATATCACTACGATCTTCCTCTGGATGCTCTCTTTCAGCCGGATCAACTGCATCAACAGCTTCAGAACGTACCTTTTCAGTCTTTCCAGCGCTCGGATCGTATGGTTTCCTATAAAATTGTGTGTAATCAATAGCTTCAACGTTCACTTTGTCAGAACCAACGACTACACGATTACCATTTTCATCCCTTTTAGTGATCACCTTTCCTGGAGTACTGTATGATGCACTATATCCAGACGATTTTGATGCATCACTACTGCCAGATCCCACGCCAGATCTACTAACATCATCCGGCTTAACATACTGAAGATTCTTAGCCAGTTCTACAGCTTCATCGCGAGCCCTCAGCTCATCGACATATTCTTTCATTGATTTTATTTTGTCTTCAGCGATCGCCCGCTCCTTTTTAGTCACATAGTCCTTCGTGATGAAATAAGCAGCAGTACTGCCAACAGCAAGACCAAATAAAAATCCTACGAAACCGGATCCTTTCATGCCATCACCGCCTCATCAGAAATACGAATATTGCCAGCAACTATGCCAGAATCATCTACATTACCGCCGACACGACCACCTGTAAGTCCATCAGCTTTGGCAGCCTTCTCAGCCATTTCTTTCATTTTGATAAGACTCGTGATGTCGCCATGGATATTAAGTTCCAGAATTACCTCATCGTACTTATGTCCATTGATGAACTGTCGATTAATTTGAGCCTTTATGCCAAGATCAGGATCTGGTCCCATGCCTTTTACCCAGCCAAGACGAGCACCTTCTACTGTACGCTCAGTTCCAAGAAGGTCACGAAGGTCGTTCTCAATAGCCCAGCCACGAGCACGAACAAGATTTCTAAGATCGTCCTGAGCTATAAGAAGTGTTCTAAGATCGATGTTATTATCGCCATCAAACTGTCCACAATGCTTATCGAAGAGCACATATCTGCATCTTGGCACGTTATTTTGAGCAGCAGCTCTCTCGGCTTCAGCCACTTCATGAGCATCAAGAGGAACCTTTTCTTTCACCTTAGTTACTTCACCGGTATCAGGATCCTCTTCTTCTCTTTCGACTTCCTTATAGCCATACTTGCACATCCTGTGGTTCTCTTCACCGTTCAGCTCGATATTTCTCTGCTGATACTCATCAAATGCCGTTTTTAGGCCCGTATAAGCCCCAGAAAGCCCCGCAATCCTTCCAGCCTGAATATTGTGCATTCCAATGAAACAAGCCGTAGAAATGCCCATAAACGCTACTGTAGGGGCATATAATTTAACGAATCTACAGCCAGTTCTGATGTACACTTTACGAACATCCTTTTTGATCTCTTCTTCAGTCCTTGTATGAACGAGATCAGGAGCTTCAGAACCACCGGCACCCTCACTAGATTCAGCTCCAGCACTCTCTTCATTTTGAGCAGCTTCAACCACTACGACTTCCGCCTTGGCAACTTCAAGCTCAGATAGGTGCTGCTCAAGAATCTTATCGTGCTTCCTTGCAGCCACGATAGCAGTGACAACAGCTCCTCCCATAGTTACAATTCCGCATACGAGCAGAATCTCAGGTTTCTTTTCAGACAGCTTAAGACCTGCCATACCCATTTTTGTACTGATTGATTTTGATACATTGGCAATTACATTTTTAAAAGCCATACTTTTCTCCTTTCTTTTATTTACGATAGGATTAATAGAAAACAAAAAGAAACAAAATGAGGAGAAGATGTAACTCGAATACTGAATCCGTTTACACTCTTCTCCTCACTTAGCCCGTTGTAAAAATTGTTACTTTTGAAAAGCAACTTAACTCGCCTCAATAGCCACTTCTTTATAAGCGAGATAGAGCATGCTAACAAGACTCTCACGGTCAATAGGATCGCTAAGAATGAACTTATACTTCCTGAACTTACCGCGAGCTTCCGAATGCAGCCCAATGATATACTGATCACGCACCTGATCGTATTCAATGATAATTGTTACATCAGGATGCGATTTAATGAACTTCAGAATCACATCTTCATACGAAACAAGATCATTCATTTTGATACTAACAACTCCTTTCACCTCGCGCCTAAACTAACTAAACTAATTCCACATCTCCTGAAAAGCCTCATAGCGATCGGCATCCGTTTCAATCTCGTCACGGTGCTTCACTTTAGGTTCAAACCACCCACACGGCTTTTCATATTCGTCCTCGTCCATGCTTTCATGAGCTTCATGCTGACACGACTGCCCATTAAGCCCGAAATACCACCAACAGTTTTCACAGCTGTCTTCGAATTCATTGTTCATTTTGATTCCACAGCTCCTTTAATGTACGATTTTCTGGCCTCATTCTTCTTACAAAGTTCCCAAGGTGACTCTCCAGGATCTTTATAGTAATCGTCTCCGTACGCATCAAATAACTTTACAATAAAGTCTTTAGTGATAACACTGTCTGGAGAGCCGCTAAAAGTTGCAGTTAGCATGTAAACTAAATCATCAGCCGGAATTGCTTTCATTTTGATTCACCTTCTCCGCTCGGAATGACTGCGTTAATAAGCATCTTTTCCGTATTCTTTAAAGCTTTCGTGAGAATATCAGGTGAAAGTTCTACAGGAACGTACTCTCCGGATCTTGCCAAACCAGCACAGACGCAGTCACAAAGCATCTCTATTACATCAATAAGATCTACGTCATCAGGACAATAGCGATTCAAATGATGTCTTTCCATTTTGCAATGCTCCGGATACCATTTTCCATCTTCGAAGTTCATTCTTCCCTCTATAGTCGCGGTGAGATCCTTGTAAAACTCAGTCCTATAAGGTTCTTCTATTTTTGTATGGTCATGACTGTCTCCGCGTCTTATTATTTCGTCAGCTACGGCTTTCATCATGTTATACACATCACACCGATGCATGCTATTAGCTGTATCAAACTCCTCAATAGTAGGAGCATGGTCTGCCGTTCTGGTATCCCCGTTTCTATTTCTCTTTATGAATACTCTACCATCCATTTTGATTCACCTCTCTCTACATAACAGCACAAATCTTCTGAAGTCTCTCGTCGCCTTTATATTTTCTAATTTCACGAATCCATTCATCGAAAGTACCATTAGCGAAATGCTTGTTTGCTATATCTCGAACCATTTTTGCGGTATCATGATCCGTAGTAGCGAATATATACTCGCCATGACGAATCGATGCCGCTACCGTATACTCGTGAGCTGCAGTACGACTTCTTTTTCTTACATATATGTTCGAATGAGAGATGACTCCTGGCAATCTCCCTTGTTGGCAACCGCAGCTTCTTGTATACCCACGCGCTAAGTTGTATGCTCTAATGTGTTTATACTTGCCACAATCACACTGGCATACCCATTTTGAGTCAGTTCCAAGCTGCTTACTATCATCAACTGGCCCGATGACAGTAAGCATCCCAAATTTTTGTCCAGGTCTTATTCCTAAGTCTTTTAAAGGTCTCCCATGCTTCATTTTGATCCCACTTCTCCCTTATCCAATGAAAATGTAACTTCAACTTGTATGCCTGAGCTTGTTGAAAGACTCACAGTAGCACTATGATCGTCAATTGTTTTCTCTTCCCACTGCATTTCTTCGCCGTAAAAATAAATGTCTGTATGCCTTAAGCAGTCAAAATGATAAGAAATCCAACGCACGGCATCCTTATAGCCGAACTTAGCGAATGCATTTAATTCTATCTTCTTTCTCGGATAATAGTTGATTATGGATCCGTCAGAAAGTCTTACTGAAACACCTTCCATGTCGTCGACGAAACGCTCGCAAGTCTGACAGAACTCTATGAAATCAGGAAGACCATTTTTAAGCTTTTCTTTGAGCTCATTTAGTTTGTCGGTGGCAAGCTTCATTTCTTTATACATCATTTTGATCCCACTTCTCCTTTCAATAAAACAAATCACAGCAATCCATGTGTAAAAGCAAATACTTTCTTGCGATCATTAACAAACGGCATGACGGTCCATTTAATAGGTTTACCACAGTGCGAGCAGTATTGATAGTGATTCATTGAATCTTCATCTGCTGCAGTACCAGTTGGATAAAATATACTACTCCCACAATCTCCACACCTCCAAACTGCTTTTCCGTCATAGTCCAAAACCGGTTCTATCTTTCTCATTTTGAATTCTCCTTTCGTTTGTTTCACCCACACTATTTTGCCAAGTTCACAGGCTCACTTAGCTCAATAAGAAAAATGAGAGGAGCTGATCTTACTGACCAGCGCCTTTTTCAATCACCAGAATCTTCTCAATTCCTACTCCGAAAATAGCCGAAAGTATTACCAGGTTGTCGACAGTCGGGAGCGAGTCTCCGTGTACCCATTTATATACTGCCTGTGGCGTATTAAAGCCGAACACTTTTTGAACGTCTTTAATCACCAAGTTATTTGCATCCATGAGTCTACGGATGTTCAACCCTGTCTGCCGAACGTTTATTGTTGGTATGTTCATTTTACTTTCTCCTTTCATGAGTAAATTTATAGTTCATTTAATGAGTTGTAAAAACTAAGAGGAGTCGACCTTATTGGCCAACTCCCCCTCTTTTTGAACCTTATTTGTTTCTATTATCGTACATTTCCTCAGCTATATCGAATAGCATGCCTTTCTTTTCTGGATCTTTTTCGCTTAGAATTGCCGCAAGTAAACCGATGTCATTCTTTTTAAGCCACCAGGCCATTTTAATACCTTTAACAAATGGACCAACGATTGCTGATACCAATCCGCAAATCCATTCTAAGGCATAAACGGTCTGTGGCCAGAAGAATACAACCCCTGCCGCTCCAAACAGTGCCAATGAAATCCAAAGAAAATTCATAGTTACAACTCCTTTCTTGAGCTAAGTTTATGGTTCATTTAAGGCGTTGTATTTTTTACATCATCTTTTACTTCAGGAGGTCTATGCCCAGTCAGTTTATGGTAAAGCTTTCTGGCAAGATCTTCGCCATATAGATCAGTAAGAATCTCCATAAGTTTCTCTGGCGTAAGCTTCTCTGGCGTAAGCTTCTTGGATTCGTTCTTTCTCCAATCTTTTATTTCTCTCACGAAATCCTCCTATACAGCCTCACAGAATGACAAAGCTCATCACTTCACTTGTCGCCTTCACAGAATGCCCAAATTACGCCCATATTGCCCCATTTCCAGCTTTTTTCTATATGCTTATGATATCTTCCTCATACAGCACAATAAAATCCAGAAATAAGGCAAATACGGGCGTATTTTGACTAGAATGAATACTTGTCACATTTCACCCATTTATGAGGTTCTTCGTACTTCTCAGTGCAATAATGCAGGTTGGCCTCTTCACCAAAAATCTCTTTTGCAATATCCTGGTAAAGAGTAGATTGCTGCCTATACCAGTCAGAGATGTCATCAGCATCGTACTGAACAACCTCCTTTATAAACATGGCAAAATAGTCTGTTCCTCCAGGTGTGCTTAATGTCTTCACACCTTCGAACACAGGATTATCCCTAAAAGCACAAGCGATAAGATCCGCTTTACTAGCATCGTCTGTACTTGGAGGAACAATAATTATTTTGAGAGTGACGTTACCAAAATTCTTTTCTTCAGGAAGAAGCCGACATAATGCATTGGCTTTGTCTATGGATTTAACGTGCATTCTGATTACAGGATATTTTTCTCCATTATTGTACTGAATCTCTATATCCGGGTCCGGCTTGAATAAACAGCAAAGCTTCCTATAATAAATAACCCACGGCGATGCAATTTTCATTTCGCTTATTTTTTCATCAAATGCGTTCATTTTGAATACTCCTTTCTTTGTGATACGAGTCATAAGCACTTTGGGATTGTCATTTCTTATGCCTCCTTAAAGGACAGCCATGCAATTTTCTCCAGTTATTAGTTGGAATTCTGCCGTATACAAACAGATGCAACAGATCAACTGTTGGATTCCATCGGACTTCAAACGTAGCAGTTCTTTCCGGAATAATAATTCTATCGCCAGATAAATCAACGTCAGTATCAGGAACAGTATATAAAGTGGATCCTTGTATGCGGCCTAATACTATTTTTGTTCCATCAGGCTGCTGAATATACAAGGTTGGAAGTTCTTTTTCCTTTATAGGCATTTTGATTCCTCCGTTAATTTCTCTTTTATATCAGTAAGACTATCCGCTATAACGGCAAGCGATAAAGCAACATCCATGAGTATTGCACCCTGTACCTCATCAACGGCTATCATTGAACCTTCTTCTAAGCACTTAGAAACTTGACATATTGTGTCCTTCGTTCTTTCAACGTTTGTCATTTTGATTCCTCCCACTTCCCAGTCTCACGGTCATATCTCCATATTTTCTGATTTGTTGACCCAGCCCACAAATACTCTTGGTCAGCCATTTCACGAATAAAAGGGCCGTCAACGATTACGTCAACAAGTCCTTCCTTCACAATCGGCTCATCTTCAATTTCACGAAAATAATAGCCCGTATACATCCATATCGTTTTCCTGTCACCAAATTTGACACGAAACATGCGACATATACGAGCTATTTCTTCTCTATTTTGAGGGTACATAGGATCACCGCCAGAAAGAGTAAGACCATCTATCGTTTCTCTTTCTACGGCATCGAAAACCTTCGCGAGAGCTCCTACATTAAACTCTTTTCCATTTGCTGGATTCCACGAATCTGGATTTTGACAACCAGGGCAATAGTGATTACATCCAGAAACCCAGAGCACAACCCTGGCACCCTCACCGTTTACAAATGAAACTTTATTAATTCCTAAGTACTTCATATCCGGAAGTCAGCATCTCCTTCCTATGCTTATTTCTACTTTTGACCTTATAAAATCCATTCTCCTTATCAGCAGCATAAGTGTCCCCATAAGACTTATACAGCCCACGAACATAGTCAAGAGGAATGATGGCATCCTCAGGAAACACTGATAACAGATCGAACAGATCTTCACGAGGCATTCCTTTCACTTTGATTCACCGCCTTTGTCCTTGCCTAGTACAAGACTTTTGAACGCGTTTTCATCGGTTTTTTCATAGTGATCGAACATAATACCATATTCGTCTCCAAAAGCATCAAATAGCCCCGACATGAATTCTTTTGTAACAACGGCATTGTCTTCTTCAGTAAGAGTATGAAGAAAAGCCTTAAGTTCAGATACTTTCATTCCTTTCATTTTGATTCATCTCCCTCCAGATACTTTGTCGTATCCAACTCTTCACGAATCAGCTGTAGATACTTTTCAACTTTCTTTCGTGTATCCTTATGAAGCTTCATAGTGTCTTTGTGATTCTCATACCAGTAAAAGATTTCATAAAGAATTCCTGACTTCCATGAAAATGCCCACCAGTCACAGATCATCTCTATAATATATTCGTCCGGCATTTTAAGCGCGACATACTCTTTGCCATCTTTAGGATCGTCCTCCATAAGAACCCAATGCTGCCAGTGATGCGGATTATTATGAATATGATGCAGCCAAGCGTAGTTAAATGCTTCTACTACGGCATACGACTTATTGCCTCCGTAGAAGTAATCATCATACGCTTTATACTCAGCCAAAGAGTATTTTGACTCATCATGAAGCGCAATGCCATGCCCAGGCGTCCAATGGATATCAGCTATCTCTTCGTACAAGTGCTTGCATATCCAATCATAAGCCTTATTAACATTTCCAATATGTTCCTTCAGATATTCATCGTATTCAATACTCATTTTGAATCCTCCCTTTTTATTTGATCAATCAATACAGGAGTGCCATCTGGATTCACTAACACGGTTATCCCTGCCCGATACTCACTGTTAAACTGTATATAAACAACGCCGGTCTTGTTATCAACTACGTAAAAATAGCTGTACTTAGGCACTCCTTTAGCAAGTACCGTGATATCCGGTTTATTATATTCGATTGAGTAGCCAAAGTCCGGCACAGATTGCCCTTCATCACACCCAGCAAGTGATAAAACTATAATGATACTCAAGCATATGATAGCTATTACTTCCAATATTTTCTTCATTTCCTTTTTCTAACCTCCCAAATCACCATTACAATGAACACTATTAGAAAACATATAAGAAGCTGTACCATTTCACTGTTCATTTTGATTCCTCCTTATACTTAGGCTTTTTTCAACACATATTCTCTCATCATGTCCAGCATCCGATTTAAGCATACCGCAGACGGCACGTATTCCCTGTCCACTACCATTTTCACGACAATCGGTTCCTCAAGCCTGACAGGAGTTTCACCGTCAATATAGTGCTCCAACGTTAATTTATAGACTTCATAAGATTTCATAGCCTCTGCTTTTTCTGTATCCATTTTGTTCTCCTTTCACAAACCATCCGCATCGATTAATTCATCGATAACTTCTTAATCTTTGGATCTTCACTTTCGATTTCTTTAAACAGTTCCAGCACTCTCTTCCGCCTCTCCTTTCTCTCAAGATTATGAGCTTTCTTTTGATACTTTTTAGCAACGGTTCCAGAATGTAGCTTTTTGCCGTTCATTCTTGCTTCTCGGTATCTGTCATGCTCGAATATGTACTTACAAGCCGCATAAATGCTATCACAAGGCTTAAAGTCCCGTTGCCGGTGATATGTAACTTTTTCTGGATGATTCTTATCCACTGACTTATCACTATGATTCCCGTGATAAAGTAAAATCTTATCGATGTCCATGCTATAAGACATCTTCCAGACGCCTATACTTGTGAAAACGTATAGAGTATCTTTATCCATTTTGAACATCATGTTCCATCCGTTTACTTTGTGATATAAGCTGCTCTTTTCTGTTTTATAGATGAACGCCATCGAATTACAGACAGAACAAGGTATCCTGTCGGCATACTGAGCGTTAACTAACCCCATTTTGACCATATGAGCAGGAAGTATCCTCTGAGCATACATGCAGCCAGGTCTATGATAATATTTACTTCCGGTGCTCATGACTCTTGGACGATTCATTGCCAATCACCATCCTTTTGAATCATCTGAGTCATATATTGTGAATTCTCTAGCAAGCCCACGCTCTTTAATGAATTCGATCAGATACGACAGCCTTATACAAGACAATTCGGTATCCTTAAGTGCCGCAATAAGATGCTCTATGTTGACAAAAATTCCTGTGCAAGTGATCTCATGTCTATACCAATACCACGATCCTCTATTGTCTTTCCCTTTCATTATGTGCGGGTCTTTGTCCATGGCGATTGCAAGATCACTATAGACCCATCCACATGATTTACCGGGTCTTACTTTTTCGGCAATTTCATGAGGCGACACTTGTCCGTCCGCACTCTTAATCGCCTCTATAACCTGATCAATTCTGTCTTTACGCATCATTTTGACTCACACCTCCTATTCAAAAAGTTCTTTAACAGCTGTATCATAAGCCTTCCATATTTTGAAATACTGGCAGGCAATCCAGTCGACCATCTCTTCATTAACCGCCCATCCTCCAAGCGACATATTTGAATTGACATCAAGACCGGATTCAAAGAGAAATGCGTGAATAATTTCGTGAAGCAGTACTCTCTCGATAACAGACTTGACATCCTTACATTTCGCTCTCTCGTCATCTTCGTCCATGTCTGTGAAGTCAGTGACACAGATTTCTTTTGATGAAGTATCACAAAATCCATCAAAGTCCTTAAGGCGGGGATTCTTTTTACTGTTTGAAATGGATACAGTATAAAAAGTACCTAAAACATTAATCATTTTGATTCCTCCCGAATTTCTCCAGTATTTCTTTAGATGCTACTTCACTGATAAAAAAGTTAGTATCGTATGGAACCCAATCTGTTTCGAATTCTGCACCACAACCTTTGCATACCGTATCATTCAAGCACCTAAACAAAAATTTTTCCCACCGATACTTATTGCGCCATATACGAATACAATGGCGTTTACCATCTTTATCGGCCATCATGTAGCCGGTACTTATTGCAACGGTATTATTATCATTTCCACAGAACGGACATACGCTAATGGATTTATTTATGATTTTTAAAGGATCAATCTTATCCGGATATTTAAGTATCTTCATTTTGATTCTCCCATTTCGTATAGGCTTGAAAGCATCCCTATCAAACTCCGAAGCACCGTAATGTATATAAACAGTCTTATTCATTTTGATCTCATTTCTCCTTTCAAAAAACTAAGAGGAGCTGTATTAGCCCCTCTTGTTTCTCCTTTCTTTGTTAATCGAGGCAATTGCCTCTACTACTAGTTCATGAGCCTCCTCTTTACTCATGTCACTTTTAAAAAATACCTTAATGCCATGCTGCTTCACAATAGCTATACAAATATCAGCTATTATGAACAGATAGCACAAAGGCTCTAGACATAAGACGAGGAGAGCTATCCAAGCCATAGTCATACGATTAACCTCCTTTCTATATTAGGAGGTGAAAAAATTGTTAACCTTTAAGAGACTCTCTCATTTTAAAGCAATCATCCCACGAAAGCCTCTTGTACTTTAGATATTCTTCACGGTTAAACCATTCTCTATAGCCAGCATAGTGAACTATTTTGATGATGTTTGTTTTCGCTGTGTACTCGTTTGCGTTATACATGGATGGCATATCACGAATATGTCCAAGGCAGAACTTATTGTACGTATCCTGGTCAAGAAACGTATACACGGTTTTATTAAGAGACTCTATCATCCTGTCGTCGATCTTGTCCTCACGAAGTTTCTTAAGGTTCTGAAGCATA
>Ga0256405_10007466_pt1 | contig 16434 bp, 17 predicted proteins | sample RumenRJG_02DNA_FD_189096 | JGI IMG/M metagenome (GOLD analysis project Ga0256405, IMG submission 189096) | Bovine rumen microbial communities from Lethbridge, Alberta, Canada - RJG_02 | ecosystem: Host-associated > Mammals > Digestive system > Stomach > Rumen | place: Canada: Alberta...
CGGCTGGTCTTCACACCTTGTCTAAATCGGGTTTCGCTTCACAACCCCCTTGTCCCAAGCACCCTTGCTCGGGCAAGACGAGCTTACCCGTCGCAAGCGCGACTTGGATACGCGGGGGCTGAGCGTTCGGCTCCACACCTTCATAATCAGGCTCAGACCAGCAACAAGGCTCATGATAAGTTCGTGCCGCGTCGCGACTGCGCTTGCGCTGATCGCTCGCGCCCCTCCTTATCTACCGCCTTGTTGAGCGGCTGGTCTTCACACCTTATCCTAATCGGGTTCCAGCTCGCATTCCCCCTATCGCAAGCAAGGACTCCCTGGACGAGACGAGCTCGCCTTCGGTCGCCCAAAGCTTGCGTACGGGGTTATGACCGCTCGCTTCCACACCTTGCTTAAAAATTATTCACATTCAAAGCCGTATAGCTGCGAAGGTTGCCCGGATTGCGGCTTGTTGAATATTCGATCATCTTGCCGTTCGACAGCCAAACAAGCTGTTCAACTTCAAGAATCGGGCTGCCTTCTTCGACTTCAAGATATTTAATGTCATCACCGCTTGCGCCGAATGCTGAGAATTTGCGGAAGGCACCGCCAAATTTCAGGCCAAGAGTTTCATTAATGTATGTGTAAATTGAAGTATCGACATGTTCTCTTTCCAAATCAGGGACAAGTCGAACAGGCATGTAAGTATGTTCCAAGACGGTCGGCTTGCCATCTACAATCCTGAGACGAGTAATGTTGTAGACGGGGTCGATATGCTTGATGCTCAAATTCTTTTGAATGCGTTCATCTGGAAGTTCGACGTCAAAGGAAATGACTTTGCTTTGGATATGTTCTTCGCCAAAATGGTGGAATGCTCCGCCGAAGTCGTTGACTGAAACGTCATGCGGAGTGATGAACGGAATCTTTCCGCGGACATAGGTGCCAAGACCGGACTGCTTGTAAATCAAACCTTCGGCAGCAAGACCGTCCAAAGCTTTCTTAACGGTTAAGCGATTAACGTGGAACTCTTGTGCGAGTGCATTTTGATCTGGAATAAGTTCGTCGATTTTATATGTGCCGTTTTCAATGCGTTCACGAATTGCATTAGCGACAACTTGGTATTTTGTAGACATTAAAAAGCATCCTTTCCAAAGGGAATAAGTTTATCATATAAATCTCCTTTATTTATCTTGTATTATGCAACAGTATAACAAAAAAAGCAAATGATGTATTTTACATGTATAATTTACTATAGATGTCATCTGATCAAATTTTTAGATAAATTATTAATTGCGAATGCGCATGATCCTGGAATAATGAATAGTAAAACGACAAGATTCAAGCGACCGATTATCACGGCTAAAATGATGCATGTCACGAAAGACATTGAAATCAAAGGCTTTTTGCAAACAGTCAGGCATGAGATGATCGGCAGATTTTTTGACCGTGCTGCATTTGACAAATTCAGAGCAATCGTCATCAACAAATAGCTGATGTAGAAAGCTAAAAGTAATGTTGAGACAATTTCAAAAAATGTATCATGAAGCCCCATGTTTGATTTTTAGATAACATAAATATAAAAGCATAAAGGCTGACAAAAAAATAACTTTTTTATGAGGGATACTTCGTTTCTCTTTTAAAGGTCAGGCAATTGCTGCCATTTTTATCAAATCAGCTGACGATTTGACTGATTACAGAGCAGCATATGGAGCAGGATGTGATGTCCGTGCCGTTGATGAACTCGGATATTGGTTCAGATATCACGATTCGCTTCGCAAAAATGAAAACGAGTTTTTCAGATTGCTTGATTACGTCGACGTCAAGCATCAGGCCGAGAAGTCGTAATGGTCATTGGTCCCCAAGACACGGTCGTATTTTCCAAAAAGCAGATGGCAGCGTTCAATCGGAACAATTCCAAAGAAGCTGTTGGTTTTTTCAGAGTATGGACGTAAGCATCGCCCGAAAAGTTCCGATGAATTGCGGGAATTTTTTGAATTCTGCAAATAGCATTAAAACCTTGAGCAATGATCTTCTTTGAGACGGAAATTCAGACAAAAGTACACGTCATGACGAATGCTCTAGTTTTAGCACATGACATTTTTTGGAAGAATTAAAATATTTTTGATAACGTTAAATCATAAAAGCTAAATTATGCGCATAATGTGGCTAAAGCAATGGTGTAAGCGATAATAGCGGGCGGGTCTTCAAATGCTTATTCTTAATTTTTTTTACATATTTTAGAGACTTGAAGAGAGCGAAAAGCAAAAAGACAGAAAAATTTTTAAAGAGATTTATAAAGGTTAATTTCTTGACAACATTGGTATTGTAGCGTTAATTTAGAATCGATGGAGTTACAAATAGCAAAAATGTACATACATTAAGCTAATAAGTATTGACTAAAATTATGAAAGCGGTTATACTAAATACTGTTGAAAGGGTTAAACGGTTACATCAAAAAATCAAGATTGAGGAGGAAATTTAATGCAAACGAACCGTAAAATGCCACAAGGGTTCTTCTGGGGCAACTCAGTTTCAAGTATGCAGACAGAAGGCGCTTGGGACATTGGCGGCAAAGGATTATCCGTTTATGACGTTCGGTCTGCAGATGAAAATAGTTCAGACTGGCACGTAGCGATTGATGAATATCATCGTTACGAAGAAGATTTGGACTTGATGGCTGAGATGAATATGAACATGTATCGTATTCAGATTTCCTGGTCACGCGTCAATCCGCAGGGTGACGGCGAGTTTAACGAAGAAGGGATTGCGTTTTACGATCGATTGGTCGATGCAATGCTGGAACGCGGAATCGAGCCGATGATTTGTCTTTACCACTTTGACATGCCGCTCAACTTGGCAAAAAACGGTAATGGTTTCATGTCAAGGCATGTCGTTGATGCTTTTGTTCGTTATGGCAAGAAGATGATTGAACATTTCAGCGATCGCGTCAAATATTGGATTACGTTTAATGAGCATAATCTTTACTTCGGTGATGGAGCATTTCTTTTTGCAGGATGCGAAAATGTCGAAAAGTCATTGGACAACCTCTATAAGATTTTTCATCATACGATGTTGGCACACGCTGAATTGGATGCTTTCGTCCATGAAAACTACGATGACGTTAAGTTTGGCGGAATGCTGGCCTACACACCTGTATATCCAGCTGCTTCTCGTCCGAAAGACGTGTTCTTAGCTGACAGGGCAACGGAATTTTTAATTTATAATTTGTGTGATTTATTTGCAAATGGCCATTATTCTTTGGCAGTAGAACACTTTATCAAGGAAAACAGACTTGACATGGACTTTTTGGAAAGCGATCGCGAAATTTTGTCCAAGATGAAAGCTGACTTCTTGGCATTCAGCTATTATCGCACGGACGTTCTCGACTCGACGAAGGTTCCGGACGGAACTGCTCCAAACCGTTATTTGAATTTCGGGTACGTCGAAAATGAGTACCTTGAAGCAAATGAATGGGGATGGCAGATCGATCCTTTAGGTTTCAGAGAAGCAATCGATACTCTGTATTTCAGATATCAGCTTCCGATTTTTCCTATCGAAAACGGAATCGGAATTCGCGAGCAATGGGATGGCGAACATGAGATTCAAGATGATAAGAGAATCGAATATCATCGTGATCACATCAAAGCGATGAAAGACGCAATGTTTGAAGACGGCGCTAAAGTCATAGGATATCTTGGTTGGGGCCTGATCGACATTCCGAGTTCCCATGGAGACATGGAAAAACGTTACGGTGCCGTTTATGTTAACCGTTCAAATCATGATCTTAAAGATTTGAGACGCATACCGAAAAAATCCTTTCACTGGTTTAAAAAGATATTTAAAGATAATGGAGATGAGTTATAATGGCTGAAAAGAAATCATCAGTAGGCACGTTTGTTAACGAAAAAATTCTGCCCTCTGTAATGAAATTCGTTAATACGAAAGCTGTTGTTGCATTGAAGGATGGTATGGTTTACGCCTTGCCGTTCATCATCATTGGTTCTGTATTCCTGATCTTGAAATCGTTTCCTGTTCCTGCGGTTTCAACATTCTTTGATAACATTGGTTGGTCGGTTTTCTTCAACCAAGCATATCAAACGACATTTGCTATTATTTCAATTTGGACGGCAGTTGGTATTGCTTACGTCTATGCTAAGAATGAAAAACTCGAACCGCTTCCTGTTGGTTTGACATCACTTTCAGTCTTCTTCCTTTTGCAAAAGCTCCAAGTGGATGCTCCGCTTGTCGGCGCAATGGCAAAGGGCGGCTCCGGCATTACGGATGCTGCTGGCAAGACGCTTTACACGAGCTCACAATTGGCACATCAAATTTCACAATTGCCTGATGCGATTCAAACATATTTGAAGTCACCTGTTACAAACGTTATCAACATGACATGGCTTGGCGGCCAGGGCATGATCGCAGCTATCCTTTGCGGTCTCCTGGTTGGTTGGACATATACGTTGATGGCTAAGGCTGGTTGGGAAATCAAGCTTCCGGAACAAGTTCCTGCAAACGTTGCAAACCAATTCTCAGCTATGATTCCTTCTGGCGTGATCATCACTGTTGCCATGGTTGTCTATGCAATCTTCGACAAGGCTCTTAACACGGACCTTTTGAACTGGATTTACAAGACATTGCAAATTCCTTTGCAAGGTTTGTCAGACTCCCTTGGCGGTGGTATCATTCTTGCTTTCATGGTTGTATTCTTCTGGTTCTTTGGTGTTCACGGCGGCCTTATCATGGGTGGTATCGGCGGTGCCTTCCTTCTTCCGAACTCTGCCGACAACGCTCGCTTGCTTGCTGAAGGCAAGTTGTCTCTTGCAAACGGTGCACATATCGTTACAAATGAATTCTACAACAACTTCATTAACTTGACGGGTTCTGGCGTTACGATCGGTTTGGTTGTCTTTACTTTAGTTGGTGCTAAGTCAGTCCAATTCAAGTCAATTGGTAAAGTTGAACTTGTTCCTGCTCTTTTCAACATCAACGAACCGTTCTTGTTCGGTCTCCCATTGGTTATGAACCCATGGTTGGCAATTCCGTTCTTCTTGACACCGGTTGTTGTTGCTTTGTCAACATACTTTGTAATCAAGTTCGGCATCGTTCCTCCGACAGGCGTTGCTGCTCCTTGGACAACGCCGGCTGTTATCTCCGGCTTCTTCATCGGTGGTTGGAAGATGGCATTGTGGCAAGCATGCGTTCTTGCAATTTCAACTGCTATCTACTGGCCATTTGCTGTTAAGTATGACAAGTACTTGAAGGAACAAGAAGATGCAAATGCTGCAAAGGATGCTCAATAATTAAGAAAAATTTAGTTAGTAATTTATTAATAAAGAAAAGGATAGATTAAAATGGCAGATAAAGTTATTATGCTTGCCTGCTCAGCAGGCATGTCAACGTCGCTTTTGGTTTCAAAAATGCAGGCAGCAGCTAAAGAACAAGGCAAAGATTACGAAATTTTCGCAAAGTCAGTTGCTGATATTGATCATCAATTCGAAGTTGAAAAGCCAGATATTTTGATGCTTGGACCGCAAGTTGCCTACATGAAGGCCGATATTCAAAGAAAATGCGATGATGCAGGCGTTCCTATGGAAGTTATCAACATGACGGATTATGGCATGATGAACGGTAAGAACGTACTTGCAGAAGCAGAAAAGACCATGGGTTAGTCCTGAGGTTACGAGTGCTTGATTAAATATTGAGAATAATGCGGAACCGCACATTTTGTGCGGCTCTGTATTTTATCCAGGAGGTATTGTTGATAATGGATGACGAAAAAAGAATGCAGGTTGTAATGGGAATCATTATGGCTGGCGGAAATGCAAAGGCGCATGCAGTAGAAGCAATTACTGCTGCTAAGAAAGGCGACTTTACAGAAGCTGAAAAGAAACTTGAAGAAGCCAACCAAGCTATTGTTGACGCACACAATACGCAGACTGAAATGTTGACGGCTGAAGCTCGTGGCGAACATACGCCAATCGATCTGTACATGGTTCATGCGCAGGATCATTTGATGACAGGCATTACGTTTGTCGATCTTGCCAAGGAAATTGTTGAAGTCTATAAGAAGATTATTGATTAATCTGATTTTTGACGACGACATGTTTGCTGATGACTGCAGTTCGGAAGATGTCGTGTGATGACAAGAGGCGAGGAGTTGATATTCCTGGCCTCTTTTGTCGCTATTGCGCAAAAAATCCGGTAATTGACAGAACATTTTTTAATGAAGCAAAAGAATATACAATTGCTGTTATATGTATTGACTACATTCGGGTTGAGGAGTATACTGTAGACGTTGGATTAAAGCGTTTACTATCTTATGCTGATTAAGATACAGGGAGCAACTTAACTGTTAATTAATTTGTAGAAAAAGACAGAATTGCATGGGATTATATAGCAAAAAAGCAAACCGATAATCCTTTGACAGGTGGTGAAAGCGGTTGTTGTTCGGCTGTTTCAGACATGTTTTAGCTTATAAATGCCAATGGTATGGCAAGGAATTATTTTTAGCCGACAAATTCTATCCAAGCATGCAACGGTGTTCTCGATGCGGATTCGTCAGGAAAGGTGACGACAAAATCGGTCTTGACGGCAGCATGAAACATAAAACCAAGCATAACGAATACGTTTGTTATGAATGCGGTGCTGTCATGGGCAGAGATGAAAATGCGGTCATGAATTTAATGATTTTGATATAAAGAAAAATAAAAAAGGGGCGGGCTACACCCTTAAGCTGCAAGAGCCGGTCACTGTCATTACCCTCACGTTAGGATATGGGAATACCAGCGTTGACAGCAGCAAATAAAATCAGGAAAGGAAAAGCTATATTCTTTCTGAATAATACGGGAAAAAGTTTTACAATTCCATATTATTCTATATTTTATATAGCAGGTTAAACAACAATGAGAGATTTAGCAGTTATTGATATCGGAGGAACGACGATCAAATTTGCAGCATGGAAAAATAACGAATTGATGGATGTCCATGCGGTAGATACGCCGAAATCGCTTGACGAATTTTATGAAATTCTTGAGCATGAAACAAATGATTTCAAGAAAAAATACGACGTAAAAGGCGTTGCGATCAGTGCCCCCGGGGCAGTCAATAAGAAAACCGGCGTTATTGAAGGTGCAAGCGCATTGCCATATATTCATAACTTTAATATTGAACAAGAGTTGGAAAGACGTTTCCAGCTTCCCGTTTCAATCGAAAATGATGCTAACTGTGCGGCTTTGGCAGAAGTGGCAGAAGGTGCCGGGCGTGATTGTCAAAATATGATCTTTATCATTATCGGCACGGGCGTTGGTGGTTCAGTAATCGTGAATCGTAAAGTTTGGCACGGTACGCATCTTTTTGGCGGTGAAATCGGCTATATGGTCGCAACCCCAACGCTGCTGACTATTAGTCAAGCTGCTTCTCCTGTAAGCATGGCCAAACGCTATAATGAAGAAACCGGCAAAAACGTCGATGGCAAGACCGTTTTCGATCTTGCGGATCAGGGGGATGAAGCTGCCAAGTTTCAAGTAGACCAGATGGCAGAAACTTTAGGCATTGCAATTTTTAATTTGCAGCACAGTTTTGACCCTGAAAAGTTCATTTTGGGCGGGGCGGTTTCTAATAATCCTAAGCTCGTTCCGCTTTTAAACGAAGCAGTCGAAAAGATCAGGAACAGGTCTGACGTTGCAACGATCAAGCCTGTCATCGAAACGTGCGCTTATCGCGGCAACGCCAACTTGTACGGAGCCGTTGTCGATTTCGAACAAACTTATCCTGAAGACTGACATAATTTAGAGGAGCAACGAACATGCTGAAATTTCCAAGTGATTTTGCGTGGGGTGCCGCAACGTCAGGCCCCCAATCCGAAGGTACTTTCAAAAAGAAGCACCAAAACGTTTTTGATTATTGGTATGCCAATGATCCGGATAAATTTTATGACGGAGTAGGTCCTGATACCGCATCGAATTTTTTCAACGATTATAAAGAAGACCTTGCTCTCATGCGCAAGGCCGGCATCAAGTCATTGCGGACGTCCATTCAATGGAGCCGCTTGATTGATGATTTTGAAAAATGCACGGTAAATCAGGATGCGGTCGATTTTTACAACAACGTGATCAATGCGATGCTCGAAAACGGCATTGAACCATACATGAATCTTTGCCACTTTGACATGCCTGTCGAATTGCAGCATAAATACGGCGGATTTGAATCAAAGCACGTCACGGATTTGTATGCCGGTTTTGCTGAACAATGCTTCAAGCTCTTTGGCGATCGCGTCAAGAACTGGTTTACGTTCAACGAACCAAAGGTTATCCTGGATGGTGCATATTTGTATCAATTCCATTATCCGTTGAAAGTTGACGGTCCTCTTTCAGTGCAGGTCGCATATAACATCAACCTTGCTTCTGCCAAAGCAATTGAACGTTTCCGCAAGCTTTACGGAAATGATGACGACAAGCGTATCGGCATTATCTTGAATCTTACGCCCGCATATCCTGCATCCGACTCTAAAGAAGATAAGGAAGCAGCTGAATTCGCAGAACTTTGGGCAAACAAGATGTTCCTGGATCCGGCTATTTTGGGATGCTATCCTGAAAAGCTTGTTGAAATTTTGAAGCGTGACGGTGTTTTGTGGGATTATACTCAAGAAGAACTCGATTTGATTGCCAAAGAAACCATCGACGTTTTAGGCGTCAACTACTACCATCCGTTCCGCGTCAAGGCGCCTGAAGTATCATCCAAGAGTTTGCAGGACTGGATGCCTGACATCTACTTTGATGAATATGAGATGCCTGGTCGCGTCATGAACGTTGACAAAGGCTGGGAAATTTTCCCGGAAGCATTGTATGACATTGCAATCAACGTTCGCGACAATTACAAAAACATTCCTTGGTTCGTTTCAGAAAACGGCATGGGTGTTTCTCGCGAAGAGCGTTTTATGGATGAAAATGGTGTAGTTCATGACGATTATCGCATCAATTTCATGAAGAATCACTTGAAAGAACTTCATCGCGGAATCGAAGAAGGTTCAAACTGCCATGGCTACTTTGTTTGGACGGGCATTGACTGCTGGTCGTGGATGAATGCATATCGCAATCGTTATGGCCTTATTCGTGACGATATTCATACGCAAATCAAGACGATCAAGGATTCAGGCCGTTGGTTCAGAGAAACAAGCGATAATAACGGTTTTGAAGAATAGATATTGGTGATTGTCAAAAAATATAAAAAAGAGGCTGGGAAAAAAGTCCCGTTTCATACTTGAGTTAAACGAAAAGCTGAACGAAGGCGGTCGATTTGCGACTGACTTTGTCCGGCTTTTTTAAATGCAGTGCTGCTCAACTGATTTATCCAAAAGCGCACTCAAATTTACGGACCAACGGATGTTTTTGCCCGTTTTTCGAGCAGGTCGTTTAAGACTTACGGAATCAATGTTTTTTTCAGGATCGACCTACTATTTTGCGTTTCAGCAGTTTTATCCCCAAAACAACTATCTGCTAAACGTATTTTCAATCAGTGATGTCAATGACCTGCCGTTTGCTGTGGTTTTGTATGTTGACGGAATGATGACGGCGATGTTGATTGGCTGCGTCTTTAGAATGTTGGAAAAAAATGGTAAAATAGTCTTGGCGTTGATCTTGGTTGGCGTGAATGCCGTTTGGGGATCGGGCGTTTTTGAAATTGAAAGACATAATGCCTTCACTTCATTTTTGCTAGGCATCGAGAGTATGATTAAGGGCATGAACCCCGTTTATCCAGCCATAATATACGCAATCGTGTCGATATCACTTTGTTTGTTGGTGATTAAGAGATTTAAGCTGCGTTTTGAGTAGGTGTTCTGCGCAGCAAGGGGAGGATAGCATGTTAGACAGAAGAAATTATGTTGAGCTTGTTGCCTTATTGTTGGTGGTTGTCTTGTTCTCTTTGCATTTGCCTTTATGGGGAATGATAATGGATGCATGTGCGGAGCCGATGATCAGAGTCTTTTTTGGGTTGATATTATCGGTTATGCTGATAGACGTGCTGACAATGATATACTGGCGACGAGATTGATCGTTTCGTATGAATGGGATAAATGCAGTCAAGAGAGTGTTTGGAATCTTGGCTGCATTTTTTAATAAATAAAAAATTTGATGTTTATTAAAAATATTCACAAATATGGCAATGAAAATCAATATTTGTGTGTAATAATTTAACCGGGTATTATAAAAGTAAATTACTGTAATCGTTTTATTTATTTTGAGAGGGGAAAGAGAAATAATAAATCGGACGGTTACTGGATGTTGATTAGGTATAATTTTAGGGAGCTGGTTTTTTTGCAAAATTATGCGGAGGAATTACGCAGGACATATGTCAAATCGCCGCGCATAAGTTCTTCTATTTTAGCATTGTCAATTACACTGTGCGTATTGTCAATAACGTTTTTGATTAGTATCGAAAGTTTTTTGGACCCTGTGCGTTTCGGAAATGATGCTGCGATGATTAAAGAACTCGGTGATGAATTGAACTGCACTGTAATCGAAACGGCACAGTATACGGGGATGCCGCTGAGGTTTAGGGAAAAGCTGATTCTCAGCGACAGTCAAACGGCAGAATGTTCCAAAAAAATGATCTCGAATTTTCGCGCAATGAATGACAAGGTAATTGAATCGAATACTGTTTACAAGATGCTTGATCACAACGTAAACGGTGCCGGGTATTCGTCAAAGGACAAGGAATATTGGACAAATGTCAAAGTTAAGTTCAGAAACAATCTGAATGAATACGTTGAAGCAAGGAAAAGTCAAATGCAGATTTCCAGAATGCAGCACTTTTATCAATTCCTGAGCACCATCTCATGGGCGGGACTTTTCGTATTCGGAAGTCTGATTATCCTTATCGTGGGGTATTTGTTTGCTTATCTCAAAAATAAGTGGCGGCTTTTTTACGGTTCAGGTCTGGCAATGATAATTTCTGGCGGACTTCTTATGACGATTGCACTGTTTTTTTCGTTAGGAAACACTGCATTTGGCATCGGTGATTTATTATACGTACGCGAAATTTGTTTTTCGATGGTGATAATGACCTGGGTCAGGTTACAGTGGATGTTTTCTGCGATGCTGATTATTCCAGGTTTTGTCATTTTTATGACGTCACGTCTTAAGATTGAATCTTTGCTAAGCCGCTATCGTTTTGATCGGTAGACATATTTGTTTTTGAGTCCTGCCGGAAGGCAAGGCTCTTTTTTTGACTAAAGGGCTGCTTGCTTATTTGGCTGCTTTGCTCTAAAATGAACTAAACATCAACGAAGGGATGGCAAACATGGAATTTACGTGGCAGAACCATTCGGGGAAAAAAGCAACGGTGAAAAGAATTCTGGCCAATCATGGCGTCAGTCATCGGATGATCGCTAAACTTAAGCGAGGCCAAGGCAACGTAAAACTGAACGGAGAAAAAACGGTTCTTTCGGCCTTGGTCGGTCAAAATGATAAAGTAACGCTCGTGCTTCCACCGGAAAATGACGATGAGCGGATTCTTGTCAGTCACGAAAGGATTAAAGTCGTCTATGAAGATGAAAATTGGCTGTTGCTTGACAAGCCTGCAGGAATATCCAGCGTTCCTGGTCCTTCGAACGATCATGATACGATGATGAATCGCGTCAAGGGGTATCTGATTGATCAAAAAAGCGAAAATCTTGTTCCTCATGCCGTAACAAGACTGGACAGGTTTACAAGCGGACTGATGCTTTGCGCAAAGCATGGGTTTGCGCAAGGACTGATTTCAAAGCAGGTTCAGGAACATTCGATGGAAAAACGGTATTTGGCCGTGTGCTCTGGATTTGTCAAGAAAGATCACGGAATTATTGACTTGCCGCTTAAGAAAGAGGATAACGGTTTTAGGCGGATCGTTTCTTGCGATGGGCAAAATGCAGTCACGGAATATTGGGTTCGAGAGCGTTTTGGCAACGAAGCCACGTTGGTTGAGTGCGTTCTTCATACCGGAAGAACCCATCAGATTCGTGCTCATTTTGCACATTTTACGCATCCGCTGATTTCAGATGAACTGTATGGAGGCAAAAGAAACGATGCATGCAAAAGACAAGCACTTCACGCTTGCTGTTTGGCATTTGACGATCCTTTTTCCTGCAAGAGGCTCAGGTTTGAATTGCCGCTTGAAAATGATATGGAACATTTGTTAGGGGAATTGAGATGCATAAATTGTGATTGATTGACAAATATTTTTAATATACCTAAAAATTTGGTATAATGTTTGTAACTAGACGAACAAAAAGGTCAGGTGAAGATTAATGACGCCAAAAAAAGAAGACTATTTAAAGATCATCTTTGAATTGGGCGGACGCAAAAAGAAAGTTTCAAATAAGCAGATTGCAATGAGTTTGAACATTGCAGCGGGTTCCGTGACGGAAATGGTCAGCAAGCTCGTAAAAGAAGGACTTGTCGATCACACTCCGTATGCCGGAATATCTTTGACGAAAAAGGGGACTGAGATTGCAGAAAATCTGATCAGAAGGCATCGTTTATGGGAAACTTTTTTGGTTGACAAGCTGAATTATAAATTACAGGACGTGCATAACGATGCCGAGATTTTAGAACACGTTACAAGCGACAATTTGATGGATCACTTGGAAGAATTTTTAGGTCATCCCGAACATTGTCCTCACGGAGGAGTTATTCCGTACAAATCGGGAACCTACCGCGAAGAAAGCTATTTGATTTTGGCTGACGTTGCAGAGGGGACGACGGTCACCGTTGATCGTTTTATCGATAATCATGAATTGCTTTCCTATTTGGACGATATTCACATCAATCTTGGCGACAGGCTTGTCGTTGGGGAACATACTCCGTTTGAAGGCCCGATCAAGCTGACTTATTGCGACAGCGGCGAAGAAACGAGCATCGGGTATAAGGCGGCACACTATATTTTTGTTAAGTAGGTCTGATGCCTATTATAAATCAGCTTGATGTGGTATAATTAGACTTGTATTTTTGTATTGGTCATATTGGTTATCGTTTCATTCAACATCTCCATTTGCGCCCGTCAGAATTACAATAATTATGCGCATATGGCGCAGAAGGAGTTTTATTAATGGAACAAGGTACAGTTAAATGGTTTAATGCAGAAAAAGGCTACGGTTTCATCACGCGTGAAGACGGCAGCGACGTTTTCGTTCACTTTTCTGCAATCCAAGGTGAAGGTTACAAGTCTTTGGAAGAAGGACAACACGTAACTTTTGACGTTGAAGAAGGTCAACGCGGTTTGCAAGCTGCAAACGTCGTTAAAGACTAAAACAACTCAGGACAGTTGCGTACGTAACTGTTGATCAGGAAATGAAAATCGCAATTGTAGAGGACCGGATGATTTCATTCGGTCTTTTTTGCTTGCATGAAATTTTGTGCGGGATTACACTTATGATACTGGATTTAAAAAGGGGGCAAAATTTTGAAAAGAGAGTTACGCTTGCATTGGCTTCTTTTAGGGAGCCTGATTTGTTCGACCGGCGGAAGCCTGTTGTGGCCCTTGACGACGATTTATATGCATGATTATTTGCATCAGTCGTTAACGGTTGCCGGAACAGTACTGTTCTTCAACTCGATTACGCTGATTATCGGAAGCTGGCTTGGAGGATACATATATGATCATGGAAAAGTGCGCTTTTTCTTGATCTTGTCAGTTTTAATGCAAGCTGCATCGGTCTTTTTGCTGATTTTTTTCCATGATTGGCCATGTTTTGCTTTTTTGCTGATTCTGGATAATTTCGGAAACGGTATTTCGTCAACGATTGTCAGTTCGCTTGCAACCGGAATTAAAGAAAAAGATCCAAGATACGTTTTTAATATGATCTATTTCATGCAAAACGTCGGCGTGGTCGCTGGGACGATGCTTGTCGGATATGTCATTGAAATTTCAATCAACATGATTTTTATCGTCAATTTTGCGATGTATGCCGTTTTTTTGCTGATAGTCTGGCTGTTTTATTTTGTCCCACAGCACGTTTTGGCTAAACATGCAAGTCAAAAGAAGGGTGTCTCCGATAAAACGCCTAAAAAAGCAGCAATCGTGATTTTTGCAGCGCTCGCACTTTATTTTGCAATCGACGTCGGATATTCGCAATGGCAGAGCAATTTGTCGGTTTACATGGGACAGTTGGGAATTCCCGTCAAAAACTACAGTTTGCTGTGGACGATCAACGGTATCATAATTGTCTTGATTCAGCCGCTGATCAATCGCTTTGACGAATCTTTCCAAACAAAGCTGACGCATAAGATTTATTTGGGCATCGTTTTGTTTGCCTTCGGATTCAGCTCACTGATTTTTGCAAAAAGCTATCCGTATTTTGTTTTGTCGATGGCCATTGTTACTTTGGGCGAGGTGCTGACTTTTCCGACTTTCCCGGCTTTTGTCTCAAGCCTCAGCTCATTTAGCGAAAAAGGGAAGTATCAGGGACTCGTTACCGCGTTTCCGGCATTGGGTCGCGCAGTCGGTCCCGTTTTGGGCGGGATAATTATCGATAATTTTTCATACGCTGCCCTATTTACATTTACGTCTGCTTTTGTCATAATCGTTGGTAGCATCTTGATCGGATGCGTCGAAATTAACTTGGATGGCAATGGTGAAATTAAGAAATGAATGAAATGAAACGTGATGAATTGGCCATGGAGGTTGTTTTGACCGCTGGAAAACTGATGATTGAAAGCGGAGCTGATATGACCAGAGTCGATGATACGATGTATCGTCTTGCAAAAAATGCCGGGATCAAAGAGCCGCGCATTTTTGAAACGACGACGGGAATCATGATGTCTGCGCCCAAAAGCAAACTGACTCGAATCGAACCAATCAATGAGCGCAGCATCAATCTTGAAGTGGTTTCGCGCGTCAATGATTTGTCGCGGGCCTTTCAGCGCGGCGAATTATCGCTTGAAGAGGTGGATGAAAGGCTTAACCGAATGAAAACGACCACTCCGTTCTTCGTTTTTCCTTGGCAGTTGCTTGCGGCAGCAATCGTCAGTTCAACGCTGCTTGTGATGTATGGCGGAAGTTTTTTGGATTTCTTCCCTGCATTTTTCGCAGGCGGAATCGGTTATGCGGTTTATTGGTATATTAATACGAGATTTAAAGTAAAATTTGTGAGCGAATTTTTGGGAGCGTTGGTAATCGGATTGTTCGCTTCATTTGTTGTTCGCTTTCACCTTGGAACAAGCATGGGGATGATCACGATTGGTGCCGTCATGCCGCTGGTTCCAGGGGTTCCCTTGACAAATGCGGTCCGTGACGTGCTTGCGGGGCATATCTTGAGCGGTATTTCGCGCGGAACCGAAGCGTTGATTTCTGCGTGCGCAATTGGCTTTGGAATTGCCGTCGTATTGCGTTTTTTCTGAGGTAAGCGATGATGAATCTGATTTTATTTTTAATTGTGAACGTTGTTTTTTGTTATATGGCAACCGTCGGGTTTGGGGTTATCCTGAACATCCCGCGACGCGGATTGAACGAATGCGGAATCGTCGGCGTCATCGGATGGTTGGTCTATGTTTGCATAAAGGACTGTTTCAGCAGCTCGATGCTTGCCAACTTGCTGGCAGCATTTTCCATCGGTATGGGTGCCATGTTCTGTGCCCGTTTCAAGAAAATGCCGATGATTTTGTTTAATATTCCAAGCCTTGTCCCGCTTGTACCGGGAGGCCAGGCATATCGTGCCGTGCGTTATTTTGCGATTGGAAAAAACGATTTGGCTTTGAGCTATCTTGTTCAAGTCGGGATGATTGCCGGTTCGATTGCGGTCGGTTTCTTTTTGGCCGAGTTCGTATCCCAGGTCTATTTTAAAATTCACGGTTATTCTCAGCAGTAGTCGAAGCTAAGCCTCGTTTCTTTGGTGAAACGAGGTATTTTTATTTGACAAATGCAGTGAAGGAGGCAGCGTTTTGCGCGGAATCACGGGAAGATTAAAAAAAAAAGGCCTTTTGCCCGTGACCGAGGACTGGCATTTACGGGCATGTTTCAAAAATCGTCGTTTTGCCCGTAATCCCTTTTGAATCTCTGGGTCCAGTAGACAAAAACCGGGGTGAATGTGTGATTTTTGTCTACCGCTGCCTCCAAATCCGGAGCGCGTGGTCTCAAAAGTAGAACAAAATCTCAAAAAATCGTAAAAATGTTCTACCACGGAGTCCAAAATCGTGCCGCGCGGAGATGAAAGTAGAACAAAAACAAAGAAAAATGAAAAAATGTTCTACCGCAGAGGCCAAAACCGAGCCATGCTGAGCTGAAAGTAGAACAAAAACAGAGAAAAATGAAAAAATGTTCTACCATCGGCTCCAAATTCGGCCCGTGCGACCTCGAAAGTAGCAAAATATCGAAAAGCAACGTTTTGACCGTGATTGAGCAGGTGATGAGCAGCACTGCATTTGGCAAAATCACTGCCGTTTACGGACACATCGATGAAAATGGAAGCTTTGTCCGTAA
>Ga0256405_10007467_pt1 | contig 16432 bp, 14 predicted proteins | sample RumenRJG_02DNA_FD_189096 | JGI IMG/M metagenome (GOLD analysis project Ga0256405, IMG submission 189096) | Bovine rumen microbial communities from Lethbridge, Alberta, Canada - RJG_02 | ecosystem: Host-associated > Mammals > Digestive system > Stomach > Rumen | place: Canada: Alberta...
TCCCCGGTGACAATTTTATCTGCTGGAAATCTCTACAAGAAAAAACATCATGTTAAACATGTGGTTCACTGTGTGGACTTATGGCCAGATAGCGTTCTAGTTACTCATGCGGTGAGAGAAAAATCTTTAACTTATAAGATTCTTTACAAATGGTCTCGCGATTTATATAAGCAGGTTGATCATGTCATCATTGGCTCACCATCATATGGAGAATACTTTAAGAATGTTTTAAAACTCGATAAGCCAACTTCATTTATTGCTTTGCCATCTCTAGTAGAAAAATGTGAAGGTGAACCTTATCAATATGAGAAAAAGTTCAATGTCCTTTACTGTGGCAATTTAGGAATTGTCCAAATGATTGAGCTCATTCCCCAAGCGATGAAGGAAATCAAAAACGATGATATTCAATTCCATGTCATAGGTATGGGTCCTAAGAGTGATGAACTTAAACGTCTCATCAAAGAATACGCATTGGAAAATAAAGTTATTTACCACGGACCGATTCCAGCGAGTAGAGCAGCTTCTTATTTCTTGTCCGCTGATGCGCTATATGTCTCATTAGAAGATAAGGGTTATGTTGGAAAAACGATTCCCAATAAATTAGTGATGTCGATGGCGTTTGGAAAACCCATCATAGGCGTTCTTAATGGTGATGGTAAAGATGTCTTAATAAAAGCTTCTGGATCTTTTGTCGCTGACGCTAATCCTAAATCCATCAGCGAGGCGATATTAAAAATGTATAGTTTGTCTCCTGAAGAAAGAAAAAAGCTTGGCGATTTGAACCAAGCCTATTACTTCAACAATCTATCTATCGCCCATGCGAGCGATGTGGTTGAGCAAATTTTAAGAGAAGAATTGCTTTAAGAAATAATTGATATTCGTCGATACAGATTTTAATGAATAGAGTGTTAACACTCTATTTTTTGCATCATTTCCTAATTTTGTTCTTTCTTTTTCGCTCATAGCAAGAACTTGCTTAAGCCCAGCTTCTAAATCGTGAACTTCATAAGAATCGACCCAGATAATCTCATTAGGGAATTTTTCTTTTAGTATTGTGTTCTTGACGGATATGACAGGACGTCCTGCTGACATATATTCTAAGGTTTTACTCGGAATAGAGAAGCGATCTAAATCTTCAGAGAATGGACGAGGATTAATCATCGCTAAAGATTTCCTTTCATATTCTAAAACTTTGTTTACGGGTAATAATCCTAAGAATTTAATGTTTTGATTTTTTCCAATTTCAGCGCGGATTTGATTCTTATCTCCGTGGTGACCACAGATGAGCAAATCAACATTTTCATCTTTTAAATTTTTGAATGCTTTTATCAGGTTAAATACTCCGTATTTAGGCATTAAAGCACCCCCAAAAAAGAAGTATTTTTTTGCGTTTTCTTCTAAAGAAGAACCCTCATTTTCCTCAACAATTCCTTCCAATATATAACTCGGTTTTGAACTTGGGTTATAGATTTTATTTAAAGCTTTCGTTAAAGCGATGTAACCAGAATAATTGCTGCAATGTGATAATAAATATTTAGTAAAGGATTTCTTAGTTCCGGAAATGTTACTTGGTGAATCAGTGCAAACACCGATAACGGGTAATTTGTATTTCTTATTTATTTTTTCTAATGTGTGAACTACAGATTGATTAATTGTATCTGTGATGATAATCGCATCTTTAGTGTCGATATTTTTGAAAGCTTTTTTGGCTTCAGGCACTAATTGAAGCATATTTCTTAGTTTTAACCCACATCTCTTTAAATAGTGCCATGTGATATTATCTTTGGCTTTTTCTTCTCTTGGGAGTTTTTTGATCTTCATTAACGAGTGAGAAAAAGGACGTATAGAAATCACATCGACTTGATTGTCAATCGCTAAGGCTCTAATCATCTTGTTATGGAAATTTTGATTGCTCGGATTTAAAGCAATCTTCCAGTTTTTAATGAAGGAGCGATAATCAACTTCATTTTGGGCAGTTGTAAAATAAATTATCTTCATAGTTCAATTAATTCTTTTAATCTAGCCGCAGACTTTTCAATGGTGTTGTTATGAGCGGTCTCTAAGGCATGGGATTTCATATTATCATTAACATTATTTATTGCATCAATGATTTGCTTTTCATTATCTAAATCTACTAGATAGCCATTTTCACCATTTTTGATGATATCTAAAGACGAAACTACTCTATTGGAAGAAATAACTGGCAAACCATTTGCCATTGCTTCAAGAGTGGTGTGACCAAAAATATCTTCCTCGGATAAGGTTATAAAATAGTCACAGACTTTTAAGACTCTAAATAATTCTTGTTTTGGCAAGAAGTTCATCAATATAACATTCTTAATATTATTATCAGATATATATCTCTCGTATTTTTCTTTCTCGGTACCTGAACCAATTAACAATAATGTTTCTTCTCTATCTTTAAATAGAGACATCAACTGTAAATTATTCTTTCTCTCAATAAATTGAGAGGCATTAACAAATATCTTTCTATTCGGCAAATTATATTGTTCTCTAATTGCTTTAATTTCTTCTTTAGAAGGAAGTGAATGGATTATTTCTTTTTCAAAATAATTAGCGTATGGATAATGGAAGATATTCTCTTTTTTCGCACCATAATAAATTAAATATTTATCAGCTTCTTCACATGGTGAAAAATATTTGCATGCATGCGAAATATAATAAGTCTTCAATTTCTTTTTCCAGGATTTATCTTTTCTGATAACTCCTCCATTGATTTGTAGGACATAGGGAATTTTATGCTTAATCATATAATGAATAGCTTTCATTTCCGCGATAGTGCTATAACCATTCATGACTATTAAATCATATTCTTTATGATGTTTTTTAATATATCTTCTTAAAGCGCTGGAATAGGAATTTTCTTTATCAAAACTCCCGTGTTTTAAGAAAAATACTGGGAAATCATAGTGGTTTTCAGAATAAAATGAAGCCGGTCTATCCTTGGCTTTAATTCGTTCAAAGATTACTTGTATATCAGTAATTTTGGTTAATTCGTTATAGACATGCACCTTGTATGGGGCAGGATGATTGAAGACAAACAATGTTTTCATATTTTTTACATTATATATCATTTCTTCTAATACATAAAAATGTTATCATTTTTCTATGGAAAAAATACCTGCTACTTGGAACGAGTTTTTTAAATCGATACAAAACAAGGAATATTCTATTAATCTTCATAAATTCTTAGATAAGGAATATGCTTCACATGTTTGTTATCCACCGAGAAAACTACTTTTTAATGCTTTTCAACTCACTCCTTTAAAAAATGTGAAAGTAGTGATTATCGGTCAAGATCCTTATCATGAACCAGGTCAAGCGATGGGTTTATCTTTTTCTGTTCCTGATTCAGTAAAAGTTCCTCCTTCTTTAATTAATATTTATAAAGAAATCGCGGATGAATATGACACAACTGTGGATATGAGCAGTGGTGATTTAACATATCTTGCTAAGCAAGGTGTACTTCTTTTGAACTCTATATTAAGTGTGAGAGAGCATCAACCATTCAGTCACAATATCAAAGAATATGGATTATTCTTTAAAGATGTGTTAGAAGTTATTGATAAACAAAATAAACCAATAGTCTTTATGCTTTGGGGTGGCTCAGCACGAAAGTTTAAGAAATTACTTCATAATCCTTCTCACCTTATATTAGAGAGCGCTCATCCCAGTCCTTTAGCCGCGAATAAGGGTGGATGGTTTAAAAACAATCATTTCCGCTTAGCGAATCAATATCTAAAAAATAATGGTGTCAAACCTATTGATTGGCTAAAATAACAAGACTAAAATGTAACTAAGGAGCTGGGCAGTAACCTGGCTGAGAGGAACCGTGTTCCGGTTCGACTGTACACCTGATCCAGATAATGCTGGCGGAGGTTAAATGTTTTTCCTCCGGGTGTCTCTATCTAGGAGGTATTTTTTATGGTAGAGGAACCCATTAAAACCAACGAGAGAACGGAAGAAGGATTCTTTCGTAAATACGGTTGGTTAATTGCCGTTATATGCGGCGTCTTATCATTATTATTTCTCTTTGGAACAATTTTGCAATTTAAACAGAAGATTCCTGATGGAGAAGATGTTAAAAAGGTCATAACTGCTGTAAATCTCACATATTTCTTCAGTCATTCCCATAGTTATAACTGGACAATCTTTGTGACAATCGGCCTATTAATTGGTGGCTCTATTTGTGTTGTATTACAAAGATTTAAGAAAGGTTTTGCTTCTGCTGCCAGCATGCTTTTCTTCCTTGTTATTCCGATGATGGCATTAGAAGCAGAATTCTTCCAATATAATTCCAATATTGAATATTTAAGTAGTGTAGAACTTTCCTGGGGTGCGATGTGCACAATTGCCTTTGCTGTAATTGCCGCGGTGGTGTGTTTATCAGTAGAATTCTCCGATAATCCTATTATCACTAGACAAATCACTGAAGATGGAATTTTAATCGCCGCTGCCTTCATTCTTAATTTAATTCGTATCTATAAAGTTCCAGGACAAGGTGGAAGTATCAATTTCCAAATGCTTCCTTTATTCATCATCGCTTTAAGACACGGACCTGCTCACGGTTTGATTTGCGGTGGCATCCTTTATGGTCTTATCACCTGTTTAACTGATGGTTATGGTTTTGCTTCTTATCCATTTGATTACCTTATTGGTTTCGGCAGTGTGATGGTGATGGGTTTCTTTAGAAAACTTATCTTTAGTGAAAATCAAAATGGCTATAACTTAAAGGGCGAGTTATTCTTATTGCTCGCCGGTGTCTTAGCGACATTCATTAGATTTGCTGGATCTTCCGCTTCCTCTATGGTTGTTTATGGAGTGACCTTTAAGGAAGCTCTTATCTATAACTATATTTACATCCCTGTCAGCGGTTTGATATCTCTTGTGGTTATCATGGCTGCTTATGGTCCTTTAGCGAAAGTTAATAATTTATTCCCTACCAAAAAATAGCAGTGCATTAAAGATACTCATTTCTAATTTAATATGTTATATTTATTAGAAAGTGAGGGCTTTTATATGGAAGAAGAAAAGAAAGAAGTACTTGCTGAAGAAGGTATCAAAGAAGAACCAGTAGTGGAAGAAACTCCGGTTGAAGAAAAACAAGAACCTGTCAGAGAAGAGACAAATAATGAAATATCTGGTAACGCAGTAGCGATTGAAAAACCAAACGCTGAAGATGTTCCTTATGATCAAGCGATTGAAACCGCTCGTTTGAATTTCCATAAATATTTTAAAAAAGGTCGTAATAGAAGTTATATCATCATGGCGATTGTCATGGTCGTAGCAGTGGCATCTGTTATTTTAGTGACACAACAAAATATGGCACTTAAGATTACCGGTTGGTCTTTGGTGGGTGCTGCCCTTGTCGGTATGATTGTTTACTATATAGTAACTAGGAATTCTATGCCTAATGCCACTAAGGATTATATCGCTTTAGTAAATAAAGAACTCAACCAACGTAACTTTAAAGATACAAGAATGGTTGATGTTACTGTTGATCCTAAAGAAAAGATTGATTTATCCGATGTCATGACTGATGCCGTATTTAAAGGCGTCAATAATATCGCCTCTCGTAATGTTATCAATGGTAAATTTAAAGACCGTTCCTTTAGAGTGGGCGACTTAGGTTTATATTCCGGAGCGGGCCGTAATAGAACTTCTTGCTTTGTCGGTAAATATTTAAGTTATCCTAACGATTTACATTTTGAGAATCGTATCGTCATTACTAAAAAAGGTAAAAATCCTGTCGATTTACCATCAGATATCGAAGATTTAGCAGTTTTATTAGAAGAAGAAAACCTCTTTATCTATGGTAAAGAAGGACTTAAATATGAATCCATTTTAGGTAAAGAATTTGTCGCTAATATTAAGAATTTAGAAGTCGATGGTTCTTTATTAGGATTTACTATTGTGATTTGGGGTGGACACTCCGCAGCTTATTTCTCCTATGATGACACGGTGATGTCTTTACCATTTGAGAAAGAATTTAAAGCGGAACCCAATGAGAAATATGCGAATGATTTAATCGTATTATTAGAAAATTTCTCCTCATTACTTAAATAAGGTATTTATATGTCGATAGTGGGTCGCTGGGTCAGCATAGAATGTTTCAAACATAATGGCAGTCTCCATCGTTGTTGGGACCGCGCTTTAGTGTTAGAAAATAACGCCGATTTCATCGTGACTGCTTCTAGAAGAGCAAAGGTTATCGAAAGCAATGGTAGACGTTGGTTTACTAAAGAACCCGCCGTTACGATCTTCTCTAAAAAGGAATGGTGGAATGCTATCTGCATGATTAAACCTGATGGCATTTGCTATTATTGCAACATTGCTTCTCCTTCTTTATTAACAAAAGAGAGCATTAGATATATCGACTACGATTTAGACACTAAATTATTCACTAATAAAGAGATTCGTGTTTTAGATGAAAAAGAATACGCTCATCATCGTGAAACATATAAATATAGTGATGATTTAGATATCGTTCTTAAATACACGACGAAGAAGATTGTTCAAAGGATGAAGAATAATGAATTCCCCTTTGATGAAGAAACCATCAAAAAATATTATGAACAATATTTGGAGATGACTAAAAAGAAATAAGTCTTAGGCTTAAATTAGTTATGAAACAAATTATTAAATTAACACATAAAAAAGAAGAAACAATTGAACTAGCAAAGAACTTAGCAACTAAATTACCGAATGGCACAACACTTACCTTCAGTGGTGATTTGGGTGCTGGTAAGACGACTTTTGTCCGTGGTTTAGCAGAAGGACTTCATATTAATGAAATTGTGCAATCACCCACTTTTAATATTATGAAAATATATTTAAAAGGTGATCGTCCTTTAATTCATATCGATGCTTATCGTCTTGCGGATGTTGATACCGATATCGGCTTAGATGAATATATCGGCTATGAGACTGGAATTACCGTTATTGAATGGCCGATGTATATTGAAAGACTAATACCTAAGGACGCCATTGAAGTGGAGATAAGAAATCTCGGAGATGATAATCGCGAGATTAAATTTAAAGTGCAAGATAATCTTGAGGAGCTATTCGCCTAATGTATACGATACTTTTAGATTCATCTAATACTTCTTTAACTGTGGGTTTAGCGAAAGATAATGTTCTATTAGAAGAGACATCTTATGAAGCTTGGCAATCACAATCAGAACACATGATTCCAGAGCTTGATAATTTATTAAATAAATATCATGTCACAAATAATGAGATAGAAGATTTAATGGTGGCGATTGGTCCTGGTTCTTATACTGGTGTCAGAATTGCAATTACAATTGCTAAAACTATCGCTACAGCATTAAATGTCAAAGTTTTTGTCGTCAGTTCATTAAGATGCCAAAAAGATGGCAAAAATCCCTCCATTTGTGTGATTAATGCGAGAAGTGGACGTTCTTATTTTGGAGTTTATGATAATGAAAAGATTATCGTGGAAGATACTATTTTCACTAACGATAAGGTTTTAGATTATATTAAAGAACATCCTGATTATGTTTTATGTGGAGACGCCAAATACCTCGGTTTAGAAGGTAAGAGAAATAGTCTTTCCGAGCAAATGCTTTCACTAAAGAAATATCTAAAACCAGTTGATGACCCATTAGGAATCAAACCTGTTTATATGAAGGATTAATATGGATTATTTATACGTAACAGTAAGAGAAGCCATTGATGATGATATACCAGCGATTCTCGAATTAGAGAACCTCTGTTTTAAAGCGCCTTGGAAAGAAAAGGATGTTCGTTATGAAATGCACGAAAATCCTGTCGCTAATTTCTGGGTGATTGAATTAGAAGATAAATCACAAAACTTAAAATCAGTAGTGGGTTTTTGTGATTATTGGCATACCTTCGATTCCGCGACAATCGCACAAATTGCTGTGCACCCATCTTTGCAACATAAACAATTAGGCAGTGCGATGATGGATGAAATCATCAATGATTGCTATGCAAAGAAAGTGAGAACACTAACATTGGAAGTTAGGTTTGATAATACAAAGGCGATTAATTTTTATTTGAAACATGGATTTAAAAAAGAATGTGTGAAACCTCATTACTACGATAATGGTGATGATGCGATATATATGATTAGAAAGGTGGAAGATTAATATGGCTCTTATCTTAGCGATTGAATCGAGTTGTGATGAAACTTCTGTCGCTGTTATTAGAGATGGCGAATTACTTTCTAATGTTGTCAGTACCCAAATTGAAGTACATCGTAAATATGGTGGTGTCATGCCAGAAATCGCTTCTCGTTTACACGCGGAGAATATTGGAGTGGTTCTTAAAGAAGCTATCGAGCAAGCTAATATCAAATTAGAAGATGTCGATGCTTTTGCGGTGACTAGAGGTCCCGGTTTAATCGGTGCTTTACACGTGGGTTTACAATGCGCTAAAACATTAGCGATGCTCTATAAAAAGCCATTAATTCCTGTCCATCATTTAACAGGACATATCTACGCAAATGAATTTATTAAGCCATTAAAATTCCCCTTATTAGCGGTAGTGGTCTCTGGCGGTAATAGCGAACTTGTCCTTATGGAAAAGGATATGGATTTTAAAATTATCGGAGAAACTAGAGATGACGCAATTGGTGAATGTTATGACAAAGTCGCTCGTGTTTTAGGCTTACCTTATCCAGGCGGTATACCTATTGATAAATTAGCCAAAGAAGGCGAGCATACTTATGACTTGCCAGTCCCTTTAAAAGGTGAGCATACATATGATTTGTCATATTCAGGATTAAAAACTAACATTATTAATCTTGTTCATAACCTTGAACAAAGAGGTGAGAAGATTAATGTTCCTAATATGTGCCGTTCCTTTCAAGATGTGGCAGTGGGATTAGTATTAGATAGAGCAAAAAAAGCAGTAGAAGAATATCATGTTGAACAAGTAGTACTTGCGGGTGGTGTTTCCGCTAATTCATATCTAAGAAGTGAGATGCAAAAAGAGATGGATAAACGCGGTATTGAAATTATCATCCCACCCATGTGGTGCTGCACTGACCAAGCAGCGATGATCGCTAAAGTGGCGGAGCATCTATATGAGATGAAAGTATTTGCTCCATTATCATTAGGAGTGGATCCAAACTGGTCTATTGAAGAATATAAAAAATTTGAATAATAATTGCGTATATCTAAATAATATTTTAATATTTTTTTAGATATGGCTATTACTAAAACATTTTCAATTAGTTTAGAAAATAATGCTTCTATGATGCCCATCAATGGGGGGCAATATAAAGAAGTTTTTATCAATTTTGATCTTCCGACTTTATTTGAAAGAGTGAAGAAAGCCACGCTTTATTTATGCATTTCTAATATCATATCTTCAACTGCGCAATTCCTTTTATATGATGATGGAGATATTACTAATTTTATCGATTTTGCTCTTGTAGAAAGTGATAATGATTATTCTTATCTCAAATTTGATGTGACGCGTTTTGCAAAATATTATCCCAGTGGCAGTCATGCATTTTATGTTAGAAATGGTTATTCTTTGCCTAATGAATTTATAAGTCTTTCCGCTTCTTTATCTCGACTTGATGTGGAATATGAACAACCTTTTGATCATTTAAACAGTCAACAGTTAAAGAATAATCAACTAGGTCATTCTCTTTTATATGATTTTGATTTAGTGACTTTCAATACATATATCTCTAAGTCATTATTCGAAAAAGCTTTAAACATTGATTTATCTCTTGTTTATGATTTTATTTCTCCTAATAGTAATTTTCAAACCGTATTTCCTAAAGGTTGGAAACTTAATATATTAGAGAAATTATCTATCAATAATAATGATAACGAAATCACTTTTATCGATGAAAGATATAATAGACATCTATTTAAACAAATTAGTGATTCGGATATTTATTACGATACTTCTGGAACAGGATTAATTATTGAAAAGATACCAATAGATAATTCCTTATTTTATAAACTCTATAGTCCTTTAAATTCTAGTCATAAATTATTTTTTTTGAATGGATATATCAAAAAGATTGTTTTAGAAGATAACCGAGAAATAAATATTGACTATACACAAGATGAAATAACCATTACTGATTATCGTGATGTAATAATCACCATTAGTAAGCAATCTAATACCTTAGTAACTATATCAACTAATGTTATCTCTCAAACATATCAACTTAATATAAATAATAGTGATGAACTTTCCTCTTTATCTTTCCAATCTCTTTCTTCTAGCGAAACATTATTAGAAGATACTTTTTCTTATGATGGTCGTTTAACTGATATTTATACATTTGATAATTATCATTTAAACATCAATACGACTACTTATATTGTTATTTTTTCAAAGTATTTTAATAACAATTTATTTGAACATATAAAATACGAATATAAATATTCAAACATCGTTATTTCTAACCTCATTAACGAATATTCGGAAAGATGTTTCTTTGATGAAGAAAATAAAATTATTACTAGTGGTCGCAATAGTGGAAGCCTTAATCAAGAAGACCAATTGTTTTGTTTTGAGAATACCTTTAATTTCTATAGTCAAAAATTCGCTAAAGAAGATGCGGTTCATTTATCATTTATAGAATCTAACGGCTCTTATACTCACAACATATAAACGATGTTTCTAATCAAGTTGATGCCACAACAAGTCCATTTAATGTTGATGCCGGCACATATCTTTTTATTTTCAAAGTTAAACCACTAACAAAAATAGAATCGACCATAAACCACCCTGGAAGAGGAATAATTCTAACTTTTCCTCAGGTATCAGGATCAGTACCTCTATTAGCTATTAATTCTTTCGATGAGCAATATTATTTTTATAGCAGATCTTTTGATAATCCTAATAATAATCTATTTTTTAAATTTACGACTTCACAATATAATTGCAATCTAGAAATATCCAATGCTTATTTAATTAAAGTTAATAATAATGCTTCTTCTTTAATGTATTTAATGGGTTCTTTTAATGGTTTTAATAATGAAACAACATTTTTATCTACAAGCGGAGTCACTTATTACTCTAGTGTAGATGAACCTCATTATTTATCTATTCAAGATATTCACGTGAATCAATTATTAAAATATAAATATGGTTATATAAAATATTTCTTTACGGAAAATTTAACCAAGTTATTTATCTTTGATAACACTAATTCTCCTTATGTTTATTGTGGTGGCGATAATGTTTTATTCTCTAACTTAACTTTTGGTGTAAGACAACAATTATCGCTTTTAAGCAATACTATTTCTGCGATAACATCCTCATCAAATACCACAAATTATATAGTTTCTTCCGTTAAAGAAGTCTTCACCGTAGATGCGGTTCCACCTTTTATTCATAGGCATAGATATATAAGCAATCAGACCTATGATTATAATGGGAATCTTTTAAATAGCACTAATCCATATGGTCTTTTAGAAACAAACACATATAATAACCATTTATTAACAGTCCATTCTTTAAGCTATGATAGTAAATATATCACCTCAAATTATTCTTATGACACAAAGAGAAGATTAATCCAAACCTCTAATTTGGTAGGCCAACAGTTAGTAAATAAAAGCTATCAATATGCCCATAATAAATTACCTCATGTTTCTTCTATCGTGGACGAAAATAGTTTAACGACTAATTATTTGTATTCTTCCAATTATGAATATACTCGGACTATTAAAAGAGCGGTTACACCTTTTCTTTCATATTTTACCCATCTTGAATTAGATAATTATTATAGGGATGATAAGTTGCAATCTCCTTCAGGTGATTATCGATTTGAATATAATAGCCAAAGAAATGATTTATCAAAAATCTATTTCCATCACAATACTTTTGATATGGCAATTGCCCCTTCTTCTATAGGTGGGCAAAACGATATTCAATTTGTACCTATTACAACCAATGACTTTGTCACTAATCTTATCACGTTAAATTATTCTTACTATAGTGATGGTTCATGTATCCAATATATTAACTACGCGAATAATTACACCTATCGAAAAGAAATTGATAATTTGTCTCGTCTTATCAAAATTTATGATTCCGACTCTTTATTTTACGAAATTCAATATGATGGCGATGATGCACGTTCTAATATAAACATCATTTATGATGATTCTGGTTATGAAGACGAAACTGTTGCTTTCACTTATTTAAAAGATAAAGTCTCTTCTATCACATATAATTCATCATTCTCGTTAGAATTTACATATGACAACGATATTTATAATAGATTAAGTAGTAAAATCCAAATTATAAAGCAAAATAATTCCGTTTTATCTGGTTTTTCAAAGATAAAGACTACTTATAACTACGATGATATTGATGACTCTATCTCTTCTATTAATATCGATTTGTTCCTTAAAGAGATGTCATTAACTACTCCTACTAAGACTATTGACTGTTCTATCGTAAAAGATCCATTCTCTCGCGTTACGTCTTCTCTTACTAGCGTTGGCAATTATTCATTGGGCTTTAGTAGCATTAATTATTTTACTCAAGTAAATTATCGTACTTGCTATCAAATAGAAAGTGCAACGCATATAGCTAATAACGATATAGAATCATTTACTTATGATGGTGTTGGTAATATTCTTTCTTCAAGCGTCAACTCTGGTAGTGTGACTTATCAATATGATGATTTGAACCGTTTGATTAGAGAAGAACATCAATTGGATAATTATTACATTGAATACACTTATTCATATGATGGTAATATCTTAACCGCTAAGAAGAAGAATCTTATCACTAATTCTGTTATCAAATCCGATGCATATTCATATGATAGCAAAATGCCTTTTAAGTTATCTTCCTTTAATAATGTTAATATTACATATGATAAATTTCTTAATCCATTATCATTAAATGGTTATAGTTTTACATATTATCGTGGTAATAAACTAAGAACCTCTAATGATGGTTTTGTTACTACTACCTATAATTACTTCGGTAATGGTCTAAGATCATCCAAACAAGTCGGAAGTAAATTAATCAGATATTTCTATGAAAAAGATAAATTGGTTAAAGAAATACAAACCGATAATAATATAACCAACACACTCAATTTTCTTTATGGCATAAGTGGGGTTATCGGTTTTACTTATAATCAAGAATTATATCTCTACGATAAAAATATCTTCAACGATGTTATTTCTATCTATAAATGTAATAGTGATAATTCATTAACTTTAATGGCTAAATATTCTTATGATGCCTATGGTAATCATCAAGCGTTAAACCCTAACGGCACTTCTAATACCAGTTCATCATTTATCGGTAACATTAACCCCATAAGATATCGTTCTTATTATTTTGATAACGAAACAGGTTTCTATTATTGTAAAGCAAGATATTATGTTCCTTATCTAAGAAGATGGTTGACTATGGATAGTCTGTCTTATCTAGATAAAGAAGACATGCAAGGCACAAATCTATTTGCTTACTGCAAGAACAATCCTGTGATGTATAGTGATGAGAGTGGGCGTAGCGCTGTGGTTGCATTACTAATAGCCATGGGCATTGGCGCACTAGCCGGACTTGCTGGTCAATTAACCGCAGATGTGTTACATGGTGCGATAACAGGCAATTGGGATTTTAGGTGGCAACAATATTTAGGAGCTGGCATTGGTGGTGCAATCGGTGGCCTTCTTTACGCAACTGGTTTTGGTGGGTTTGCAATTGGCTTTGCTAGTGCTGCTTCAACCACATTTATCGGGAATGGTTTAGAGATGTTAACTGGTGATTTGGAAGCCAGTTGGTTTAGATTAACAATAGATACGATCGCGTCGGGATTAATTGGTGGCATTGGCGGGGCGGTTATTCATATTAACGGAATTAATGGTGGTTCCCATTCTCTACATCAAATTTATAAATCAGGCTTAACCAAGGTATCGCGACATGGCTTTAACATGTCTATCAAAACTATGTCAAAAGGATTCGTTATGACTTATTACACGAATTATGCTGATACTCTATATAATTTCTTTAATTTATTGTTTGAAGATTGGGGGTATTTGCAATGATAGTTCGTTTTTTTGTTATTCTTCAAAGAAAATGGACATATGAGATTGAATACACTCTTGAAATTTGCAGAATGGTTTTTATTAATCTAATTACTATTATCATTCCAGTTATTATATATCGTATACCTGGAATTGCTACACGCGCCTTTTTGATTATTCTATTTGTGGTGGCCTATGTATTTTGGCTTATCTATATTCGATATTCGGTAGGACGTTTCATTCAGATTAAATACAATCGTAAATACGCGACGCACATAAACTATTATCAACTTGTTCAAATCATGGATGCTTATCCTAAGAAAGATTTATACTGCAAAATTAATGGCAAGTATAAACGTATTAGAAGTGCAAGTGAGGTTAAGGCTGATGATGAAATTGTTTTGATAACGATTGGTAAAAAACAGCTTCAAGATTTAAAAAAGATAAAAAAGATTATAGAAAACAAATAATAATTTTTCGGTTGTGTTATTTTAAAATCCAACGTCCGAATAAAAAAGCGCCAAATGATTTGTATTGATAATTCTTTTGGTTTTAATATATAAGAACCTACTTAGAAAACGTTACTACTTTAATTGGGCAGGAATATGGATTTCATTTTTAGAAAAAAACAATAGGTAAATATACTTTTATGAACATTTTGATTTATTGAATACCATTGTCTAATTTAAATATATTTAATTATTACATCATTTAAATTAATTGATATAATTTAAGTCGAGGAAATTATTATGGAAGCTATCAAAACAACTGACTTTGAATTATTTGATATCGTTTGTAGCGGTAATCAAGAAGAAAAAGAACAAACTAAATTAGTGGAACTCGAAGGTTGGGTGAAAACCAATCGTGATAACGGATCTATCGGATTCGTCGAATTTAACGATGGTACCTGCTTTAAAAATGTTCAATTAGTTTATAACAAAGAGGCAAAAGGATATGATGTTTTAACGTCTTTACGCACTGGCTCCGCTATTAGAGTGGTGGGCGAAGTTGTCTTAACGCCAGAGAATAAACAACCATTTGAAATTCATGTCCAAGAATGCGAACTCGAAGGTGCGGTGGATGACGATTATCCTTTACAAAAGAAGAGACACTCTTTTGAATTCTTAAGAGAAATCGCTCATATTAGACCGCGTGCTAATACATTCCAAGCGGTTTATAGAGTTCGTTCTGTCTTATCAATGGCAATTCATGAATTCTTCCAAGAAAGAGGATTCATCTATGTTCATACACCTTTAATCACCACAAATGATGGTGAAGGTGCTGGCAATATCTTTGATGTCATAACTCACGATACTAAAGATCCGAATTATTTCTATGGTCGTAAAGTTAATTTAACAGTGACTGGTCAATTACATGTTGAGCCATTCGCTTTAGCCTTTAGAGATGTTTATACCTTTGGTCCTGCCTTTAGAGCGGAACATAGTAACACTGTGAGACATGCTTCGGAATTCTGGATGGTCGAACCAGAAATCGCTTTCGCTGATTTATCCGATAATATGGATTTAATTGAGGATTGCGTGAAATTCTGCATCAATTACATCCTTAAATCCTGCCCAGATGAAATGAATTTCTTTAATTCCATGATTGATAATACTTTATTAGAAAGATTAAATCATGTCGTTAATAGTGAATTTCAAAGAATGTCTTATACAAAGGGTATTGAATTATTACAAGAAGCTGTGAAGAATGGTCATAAATTCGATAACAATAAGATTGAATGGGGCATGGATTTACAATCCGAACATGAAAGATACCTCACTGAAGAAGTGGTAAAAGGGCCATTATTCCTTATCGATTATCCGAAAGATATTAAAGCATTCTATATGCGTTTAAATGATGATGGTAAAACAGTCGCCGCTTGTGACTTATTAGTCCCGATGGTGGGTGAATTAGTCGGTGGTTCCCAAAGAGAAGAAAGATACGATATCTTAAAAGCGAAAATGGAAGCTCTTGGCAATGCGAAAGAACTCGATTGGTATTTAGATACTCGTCGTTATGGTGGCTGCCGCCACTCCGGTTTTGGTATTGGATTTGACCGCTTATTAATGTATATTACAGGTATGACTAATATTCGTGATGTACAACCTTATCCACGTACATCTGGATCAATCAAATATTAATAGTGTATGGAAGAAAATAGACAAGAAGTAGCAACATTAGAAGAACAAAATAGAAAGAATCGTTCTAGACGTCGTCTTTTCGTTTTGCTGATTTTATTTGATATCCTTCTCGTCGGCTATCTAATATTTGAAATGATTATGATATTCAAAAAATAAGGGGCTGTTAAGAAACCTATAAGGTGACTTAGCCCCTTTTAGTCTACGAAAAACAGGTGATGTCTCGAGAAATCACCTGTTTTTGTTACAATACAACTGTCT
>Ga0256405_10007469_pt1 | contig 16426 bp, 10 predicted proteins | sample RumenRJG_02DNA_FD_189096 | JGI IMG/M metagenome (GOLD analysis project Ga0256405, IMG submission 189096) | Bovine rumen microbial communities from Lethbridge, Alberta, Canada - RJG_02 | ecosystem: Host-associated > Mammals > Digestive system > Stomach > Rumen | place: Canada: Alberta...
TCCGGCTAAATGCGCATCCTCCGGATGCTGAGCACCCTGCATTCTTCATCTTAGAAAAAAAGCAGGGTCATTTTGCCTTTCTATATCATCTTGTACGAAAGGGAAATGCCTTGAGGCTGTTTTAAATTATGAAAAAACGCTGAAAAATGGAGCATCAGGGGGGGAAGGTCTCTGGTGTAATGTGTTTTGCTTCCAATATCGGATCTGACAATCAACCCGGCTGAGATATTTTGCGCCAATAGGTTAGGGTTATCTAACCGCGGGCAAGAAGAAAAGCCAGCCCAACAGGACTGACTTCTCTTGAAAATCATCTTACACGATTCTTCGTCTCCTCCATAGCAGTATTCCTGCTCCAAGAATCAAGATGCTGCCCAGGATCGTGAAGAACCGTGTGCCGGGACCGCCGGTAGCAGGAAGGGCAACGCCGGGGGAGTTGCTAACTGTAAATACCCCATTTTTATAAGTGACCATATCTGAATTCGTGAAGTTCACATGAAGCGCCCCTTGCGCATCAGCCGTTACCTCAAACCGAGGATTCTCCCCGGTTTTTATATAGCCAGCTGGTGATTCTGATTCTTCCAATTCATAATATCCAACAATCAAATCAGAAAATGATAGTGTCCCCTTTGTTGATTCTTCTGCGCTGACCTCCTGCTCTGGCCATCTTTTAGCGACTCCTTGATAATTGTCAGCACTATATCTTTTCAGGATAAACTTCGCACCTGTCAAAGATGTACTATCTGTTTTGTCGACCTTAAGCACACCAATTTGTGTTTTACTTTGCGTGTTCGTAACTGATAAGCCAGACTCTGCCTTAACATAGCCGTACGGAGCCGCTTCCACAAGGTTTTCACCGTCCTTAATAAACTCTTTAACCAGATATAGATATTCATTGCCATCTTCATCATACTTCGGCAAATCATTCCAGGTTACTTTTGTAGTATCATTTTTCAACTCTTTCGGTTCGGCACCAATGACTTCTGTAGCATTATCTCCATCATTATAGAAAAGCTTAAAGTAAATCGTAGGATGCTCTTGTTCTTCGCTAAACCAAGTCTTAGTGGCTTCTTTGTTAACAGTCTCTTTGTTGTTTGTTAGATAGACGGATCCTGCTGTATCACCTACAATCGCAGATGTTCCGGAACCAGTAACATTATAGATTGTATTATCAATCTTATTATGAGTACCACTGTTGCCGCTAATTATCGGTGTTCCATCTTCACCTGTAAGTTCATACACGTAATATCTTCCGTAAATAAGCTCGGTTTCTGTTACTGTTTTAGATCCGTTCTTCGTAACCTCAATACTTCCGGTTCTCACAGGACTCTGCACAGGATTTGCCTTCGGATTATACTGTGAATCATAGACTGCATAATAGAAGGTTCCAGTTGCAGAAGCCAGTCTGCAGGGTATTAAAGATTTTCTCGAAGACCTTTTTGTGCGTCGGGCTAATCAGCCGCGAAAACGCAGATAATCCGTTGCGGACATCTGACACGTCAAAATCTGATTTCTTGTCGATCCATGTAGAAAACAGATTATCGTAGGCGATGAAATAGCCGATTTTGTCTTTTGTGTATTCCACAAAATCCGTATCTGTTTCATCCATGCCCTGTATATCTGCTTCCGTCATACCCTGACTATGAAAGAAAGCTAACTCCTTCTCTGACAAGTATTTATAAAACATAAATCCAAGAATGAAATCCTTATATTCATTGGCTTCTATCTTGGATCGCATCTGGTTTGCTGATTTCCATATCTTATTTGCTAACTGCTGCTTGTTCATCTGGCGTATCTCCCATCATTTATTTGTCGGATGAGTCATCAGCGGCGGCACCGCTTTTTGCCCACGCGTCAAGTTCTGAGTATTTGAATTTCCATTGTTTTCCGATCTTGGTCGCCGGGATGCCTTTTCCCTTCCGAATCCAATCACGAATTGTCGCAGGTTTTACACCAAAAAACTCAGCAGCCTGATCAACGTTAATCCATTCTTCTATCTTCTCAGACATATGCTTACCTCACAGTCTTCCGAACAATATAATAATCCATTTGAAATCATATCACACGCTCGGTCAATTTTCAATGTTTTCATTGTTTTTTATGTGTTTGGATATGTTTCCGTAATTAGTTATCTCTAACCGTACCCTAAAAGAAGAAGCTGATCCTCAGGTTCCTGAAGACCAGCCTCTCTGTAAACCTTGTGTTAAATCAATCTCCGTCTCCTCCACAGCAGTACGCCCGCTCCAAGGATCATGATGCTGCCGAGGATCGTGAAGAGCCGTGTTCTGGAGTCGCTGTATCAGACTGCAACTCTCCTTCTCTTCCGCATCACTAATCCCGCACCCGCAAGGCCTGTGAGCATGATGCCGAGGAGATAGAGTGCCGTGGTGCCGGAGCCGCCAGTATGCGGGAGGGCGACGCCGGGGGTATTGCCGACCCTGAATGTCGCATTCGCAGCTGCTGTCGGCGGATCACCGTCAGGATTCGCTGCCTGCGCTTCCATGAAGTACACGGTTGCGCCATCACTATTTGTAGCAGCTGTCCATTCAGAAGGTTTATTGCTTCCCTTCTGTACGTACGTTATCACGCCTCCATCAACCCTTAGATAGAAAGTAACATCTTCTGTCTGAATATATCCAGGCGGCGGTGTCACTTCCCGAATCTCATAAACTCCGTGGGTCAAATTGGAAAAAGTTAATCTTCCGTTGTCATCCGTTGTCGCGCTCGTGACAATCACCTGATCGTTATCTTTTACATACGTCAGGGTTCCGCCAGGATTTGTCGGTGCCACATCTTCCAGTTTCCGCAGCTCGAACACCGCGTTGGGCAGACGGGTTGTCGTCTTATTGCCTTTTTCCACTTTGAGAACATCCACTTCCGTCGGGATTTCCGTGTAGATGTTTTCAAGTGTAAAGCTGTTTTCAGCTGAGGTCGAAGTGTAACCGATGTCTACTCTCACCTCATGGCTGGAGGATTTATGAGGGATTTTTACCTGATCCCCTTCAAAGAAGATCGTCCTGCCGCCATAGGAGAAGCTGTCTCCCTGTATCTCATGGCTGAAGTAAACAAAGTTCATCACCCATTGAGCGTCAGCGCCATCATCTCCCGGAATCTTTCCGCCATTGTCCCGAAGCATTTTCTCGATTGCCTGCCTTGTGGAATAACTCAAAGACTTCTGCGAAACAATGACCGTAGCATGATTTGTCATGCGCACAAGGAGAATCTGATTATCCTCGACGGTAAATACTTTATTCTTGTCCGTTGTGGTGTAATCGCTTGTGGGATTCGTCATTGTGATCTCAGGCACAAGTACGGATACGGTCTGCGGAGCTCCCGGATTCTGTACTTCACTGCCGTTGATCTTTGTGATTCGTGTATAACCGGTGATGTCGTAGTTGCTCTCATAAACCCCAAAATTCGTGGCGGTTTTAGGAATCTGGGTAATTCTCCAGTGCCAGGTCAGACCGTCAGCACTCTTGGTACAGGTAACGTTTCCTTGCGTGGTCCCTGTCAATGGAACGGTCACGGTTGACCCATTATATGTATAGGTCAGCGCCGCCTGATAATTCGCGGGAATCTTAGATGCACTTGACAGTCCCGTGAAGGTCTTTTCCAGCTCGATCGCCAGTTCATCCGGATTATCGCTCTCCTCCTTGTTGTTCGTAAAGCTGGCAATCGCAGGCTCTTCTGTAGTCTGCTCCGCTGTTATGGTTACCTTGATACGGTTTTCATCCGGCGTAACACCTGTCTGGGTGGGAGTCTGTTCCTCGATCCAGTAATCACCGATCGGAAGCCTAACCGTTTCACTGGATTGCGCTGCTCCGTCATCTCCAATCGTGACGGTCAGTACCAGATCGACCTCCTGCTGATTCGGCGCTACGCCCTGTATCACCTTACAGGGTTTTGAGCAGTCTGCGTCGGTATACACCTTAAAAGTATATGTACCGGCAAGCGCAGATTTCTGGGTAGCTGTTGTCGGTTCCACACCGTTAAAAGTAACTTCCTTATCGATTCGGAAGTAACCGGTCGGCACCTTATTGGTGATCGTCTGCGTTCCGCCTGTAGACGTCTCCGCATCAGTCGGAGAGTTGATCGGATTTCCTGCGAGATCCGTATAGATTACCGTTGTTCCCTCGGGAGCTGTATTGCTCACCTCTTCCAGATAATAGGTGTAGTTGAAGGAAACCGGGTGATCTACTCCTTCCACACTTCCTCTCTCAAAGGTAGGAAGATTGGTAAAGTCATAGGACCATGTGTTCGAATTGATCGGCAGCGTGACCTGATTATTGGTCACATGATCACCGGTATAGCTGAAGTCAGGATCCGGTTCCGTGACCGTCTGGAACGTGTGGATGACGCCGCCGCCGGAGTTGCCGTAGAACTGTGACCCCGCCACGTTGATGCTGCGGATAGCCTCGCCGTTTTCAGAGTCATCGATTACATAGAATGTAGCCGATCCACCGGCAGCGGGCATTGTAAGCGCCTCAGAAATAACATTGCTCGTGACATAATCTTTATCAATTCTAGTTCCGTTTACAATGCAGTCCTTGCTGCCGGTATATCCGGTATTATAGCCCCACGAAACCGTCGCCGTTGTACCTGCAATCAGGTCATATTCCCCGTGGACATGCATCTGCCCGTTGTGGATCCAGCCGACCGTCAGGTGGGAAACCTGTCTTCCCTCTCCCTCAATCGTCTGTTCCGTATACGTCTCATAGGTCCGGATCCGCTTGATCTCGAAGGTCGCCGTAGCACCTGCAGGGGCGGCGATGGTCCCGCCATCTTCATTCTGCCATTCCTTTTTCAGACCAAGAGTAATCGGGGTCGGCTTCTTGTTGGTGATCTTCACGCCGTTCTCCACAGCCACACCGTCTATTGTGACCTTGACTTTTACCTGTTGCGCTGCCTGGCCATAAAACACTTGAACCGTGTGCACCGTATTATCGAGCGGGTATCCTTCCGGCGCATGCAGCTCCTTCAGATAATAGGTGCCGATCGGGATATCCGAAAACTGAACACGACCGTTCGCGTCAGATTCTGCGATATATGCCCGATCAGGTGCATTCTTCAGCCGCTCCATCACGGGTATTGTGCAGGCCTCATCCTTATAGAGTCCAAATACTGCGCCTGCCAGTTCGTCAGTCGGATTATCCTCGTCGACCTTGTCAAAATGAATGTCGCCGTACAGCGTCATGTTGAACTTGATCTTGCAGTTGGAGTCGCAGCCGCCGCGCTCGATGTAGAACACCTGCAGGGTGTGCTGCTTTCCGTCGTACAGATCCGAGAAGCGGCTATTGAAGGTAGAATTATCTATCTGCGTACTACCGTTGACCGTAACCACCCCGGTCTGGAAATTGATCGTACCGGAGGTGGGCTGGTGGATGCCGCCGATATCCATGGCCAGCTTGCCGTCGATGAACACCCACAGGTCGTCGTCGCCGGAGAACTCAAAGATGAAGGGCTGTCCGTTCGTGTCGACCACGGCCTTCGGATCCTTCGGCAGGCTGAACGGCACGCTCATGGACATGCCGAAGTGATGGTTCAGGTTCTTGTTCCAGTTCACATACAGGTCATACTGGTCATCCCACGGATGGAACGGGAAGAAACCGATACTCTTATTCTGTACGCTTCCGTTTTCTCCGCCGCTCTTCTGGTTATATGTGCTGTTATAAACAGCGAAGCTTCCTCCAGACCCCTGACTAACGTCGTAGTATGCATAGTTCTGGTTGCTGTCATAGACGTAATAGTCGCCGTCTTTCTTGAACAGCCCATTTACGTTCGTATACGCTCTTTTATCCGTGCCGTCCGACGGTGTGAACAGGTAGGACAAATCCCTGTTTCCTGTTCCGCCGCTATTGTCACTTAATACAGGATAACCTGCCGAATTCAGGTTTGTTTTAACAATGCTCGTGACGCCATGTTCCACATATTGGTTCAGACTTCCGTAATTATTTCCGATACCGCTGCCCCAGAACTTCAAGGCGTTGCCGCTGTTAATTCCCGAGCCCGCAAAGGCGCTGAGAGGATTATCATTATGGCTTGAGCCATTGAAATAACTGTCAAGATAACCGTTCGTATCATAATCAAACAGATTCAAAGTCAGGCCGATGCTGGCGTTATCGATCGTATCGATCGTCGCCGGGGGTGTGGTGCCGGATCGGGCAGGCAAAACGGTTATTGTTTTACCGTTATTGTTCCACCACTTCCCAGGATTACTAGTATTTGACACATAAACGATTTTAAATGTCCCAGTATCGATTGCCGTAACAGTCTTGTGATTATCAGAATTATTTGCTTTTGTCTCTGTTACGACAGAACCGATATTAGTGACCCAGTAATTCGCCTGATTCCACATGTAGATCTCATCGCCGACATAGATCGTACTCGGAAGATTGTTCAATCCGTTTCCGGAATTCCCGTCGAACAGATAATCGGAGAAGGATTCCGTCTCGAACTGCATGACGATCTTGTCATCCGTCATGCTGCTCTCCACATCCTCTATGATCTCAGCGGTTCCGTCCTCAGCAATATGCGCGATCCTGCATCCGGTCAGGACGACTGTATCAAGGGCGATCTCCTGGCCATTGTACAGGAACAGACCCGTTTCCTCTCCGGATACCGGGACCCCCGCGGGCTCTGCCCCGGGCTCTGTCTCCGCCTGGGGATCCGCCTCTGCCGCCTCCTCGGGATCCGCGTCTTCCGCCGCAGGATCCTCCTCAGCGGATACAGCCTCTCCAAACATAGACTTTGCCAGTCTGATCTCCACTTTTACGGTGCTGCCCTCTTTGGGCTCTACCTCTTCATTTCCGGAAACGATACTGATATCGAACTGTACCGGGTCCTCGATCTCCGGATCGTCCTGCGCCGTGTACGCTTCATTGACCAGATCAAGGTTTTCAGCGAATTCTTCAGAATCGGCCTGGATCTCTCTAACGACCAGCTCCGCATCTTCCGGGATCTCCGCCGTGTCGTCATAGGTCACGATCACTTCGTAGGTGTCGCCGCGGTCAGAGATCACGAAGGTGTGCAGCTGCCCGTCCGTGACCTGGATCGTGAACGTCTCGCCGTTCTGCATGGTCACGGACAGCGTTTCTTCACTGGTAAATGGCTGTACGCTGATCAGAGCCCAGTCCCCGGCATCTACCGTCTGCTCGTTAATCTCCGCGATCTGCTCTTCCGTCAGTTCCGCGCTGTATTCACACTCCAGCCCGCGACTTTCCTTAATCTGACCGACCGTGGTCTCGCCTTCAACCTTGCTGACATCTACAAGTTCAGGACTGCTGAATTCCACAGAAGCTACATCTGCCACAAACTTTCTCGTTGCTTCGCTGACTTCCATATCTCCCAGCGTCAGCGGCGCATTCGTATCAGCATTTACACCATTCTCTTCTGCTCCTTCGTTGACAGCATTTTCCTCGGCATTATCTGCGATTACAGACCCGTTTTCGTCCCCGTTTTCACCAAAGTTCGTATCACCAATTATACCCAGCACTTCTATGAGGTCTGCAAAACTGACAAATCCACCTCCAGGAAGGCTGAACTGGTACATTTTGCCGTTCACGGAGTACTCGAAGTCCACGGTGTACTGCAGGACAAATTCACTGAATCCATCCGTCGTAAACTCAAAACCCGACACCACTTCAAGACCTGTCTCAGGATCAATCGTTGAGACTGTTTCGACCGGAATCTCCACCGGCTCTTCACCTTCATGAATATGGAAAAGTCTGAAATCCCGTCCTCGCACGTCTTCCGGAAGAGATACTTCTACCTTAAACCCATCCTGATACTGTTCCTCGTCTACATTATCCAGAGAGATATCGAATGCCTGGTACTCTGTCTTGCCGTCGGCTTCAGGTGCGGCTTCCTCCTCTGGAGCGTTCTTTGGTCCCGCCGTCTTTTCTTCCTTACTATCCTGCGCGATACTTCCTGTCGGATCTGAAGCTTCTGAAGTCGGCTCCGTAGCAGCAACCTCTTCAACCTTCTCAACCGCAGTGTTCTCCGCTTTGCCGCTTAAGATCTCCGCACTCGCTTCTGCTTCCTCCGGAAGAAGGGTTTCATCCACACTACTGATGGTAACAAAGCCGCCTGCCTTCACTTCTTTCAGACCGGTGTTTTCTGTCTCAGACTCCGTCTCATCGCCCACTGCCTCTGAACCAAGGCCTGCCAAAGTCTCTGCATTGGACTCCGGATTAACATGGACATTAATGGACTTATCCTCGTCATCTCCAAAATGGATCGTAATGTCCTCTCCTGTTCCGGCTCCTGCAAGGGCATACTCTGTGGAAGGTTCCTCAGCCAGCAACGTGGCAGCGGACCCTCCGAGCATTGCGATAGCGGTAGACACTGCCAAAAATCCTGACAAAAGCTTTCGCATTCTGATCCTGAAATGTGTTCTATGTCTCATATCGGTGCTCTCCCTTATGCTCTTCATCATCAACGTACTCCTACTTTCTCCACAATCGTCAGTAATTTCCATTATTATCTCTTTTGTCTCTGATGTATGCCACACCACCCGATAGAGTATTCTAGGCAATTCATATTACTCTGCGGAAAAATCAGATGGTGTCGTATAGATCAGAAACATCACAATCTCATGATACTATTTGTCTACAATAACAATAGAATCCTGTTGCGCCTTTCTGTTTTCATTAAGGCGGGCCCGTATGGCGTTGATCGGATGCCAAGGCCCGCCTTAATACGATTCCTGTATTCACAGCCTGAACCGCTTCACCAGATCACATGCCTGTGCCGGTGCGGTACGGGAACAATTTCATCTCTCCAGGTCCATACTGCAAATAAACAAGATAAAATGCATTTTATTTTGTTGTAATAATTTTATATTCGCTCAACCAAAAGCAAGTACGTCTATCTGCTTTATGGGTGCGCGTCCATCAGGGGATCTGGGCACGCGTGATACTGAGCAGCAGTTTCAGTCTTCTCTATGGTTCGTTCGATTGAATCTCTTAACTGTGCCTTACCCAGTTGCATTCTCCACTCATGATCCAGTTCTGCAGGCTATCCTCGGACAGCCTGCAGACTGTCTTCTAAGTTTTACAACTAAGTCAAATCAAGTAATCTGTGTGACTCGAATTACTTCTGGACCTTTCTCCTGGAGATCAGGATGATCGCAGCGCCAAGAACAAGGATAGCACCGATTACGTAGAAGATCGTGGTACCCATGCCACCGGTGGAAGGAAGCTCTGTACCCTTCTGGTTGACTACTTCTACAATGCTTGTCTCAGGAATGTCGCTGATAGAAGCATATTCACTAGTGGTAGTTGTTTCAGAATGTCCACCGTCTACTTCGTGATCAACTACATTGCCATTAGCATCATAGTAAGTAGTGCTAGAGCCCCATGTAGTAGTTGTTGTGGTTGCCATCTGAATAGTCGGCACATTGAAAGTTCCTGTAAGCTGGTTGTAGCCTTCCGGAGCTTTTGTCTCAGTTGCAACAAGTGTAAGGGCTTTATCAATACCACCGATAATGATCTTACCATCGCTGCCAACTTCAACTTCTGTACCACTGTCAGCTGCACCATTCGGATCATAGGAAACTACTGTATAGATTCCACCTTCACCAGTCAGGGTCAGTCCTTTGAATTTGAACTTAGCGCCAGTCAGGGCAGTAGAACCGTCAGTCTTGATAAGAGCTGCAGCATGAGTCGTAATAGATGCTTCATCGTTCCATTCATCGGTTTCCTGATAAGGTTCCTTACCATCGCCTCTGTCTACATTCGGCATAATGGAAACTTTGTTCTTATTCTCTTTACCAATTTCAGCCTTGCTGTTCAGAACAGCTGTATAAGTAACAATAATCTGAGATCCAGCTTTGTATGCACTGGTATACTTGTGAGTTTCGTTAGGAACAGTTGTGTCCGTTACCCATTTCACTTCAATCTGCTTGTTTGCGAAAGCAGGCGTAGGGGTAATTTCAACATTTGTAGAAACACCAGGCTGTTTAACTTCAACCTTTGTAATAGTCGGATTTGTCAGCCATTCCGGAAGTGTATCCTTGATAGTATAGGAAACAACCTGCTCAGACTCTCCGTCCGTGCCACTTTCTTTTTCCATATAGTTCGGGGCATCAAATGTAGCAGTGTAAGTAATGGTATCGCCTACACTATAGCTCTGCTTATCAGCTACCTTATCCGCAGTCGGCTCATTAACGTTTTTATCATTTACTACAGCATTCGGCTTTGTAGATGTAACGGAAATCGCTGTCTTTGCATCTTCGCCTTCAGCGGCATCGCTGGTATGCGTTGTTGTCATCACATAGTAGCCATACGGAAGGCCAGTGAACTCAAGCACATCACCTTCACTAACTGCAGTAGCAGTAGCAGATGCTGAACCGGCCCATGTCTCAAGTGCAGCTTTAAGCGCATCTGTCATCTTGGTTCCAGTAATCTTAGGTGGCTCCGAATTATCATACTCGCAGATTGATGCAGCAGGAATAACGTTATTGTTTGCATCTTTAGAGAAGAAAGCTGTCAAACCAGTAGGAATAGCTCCTGTACACTGATATGCAATATCTCCACTTGCACTTACAGTTGCGTCAAATAATTTGTAAACAGTGTAAGTTTCACCTCTTGCCGGGTTGTTAACCGTAATTTTCGCACCATCGCCATCTGTGCCACTATAGGCCTGTGTCTGTGCAAATACCGGCAGACTCATAGCGAGTACCATCACCATGGCAACGGCCAAGGCCAAAAATCTTTTAATCGTTTTTCTCATTTGTCTCTCCTTTTCCATAGTTGTGAAGTTTCTGCTTGCTGCTATATATCAAAGCCTTCCCCTGCAGATGGCTTGTGATACCGTTGTTTCTTTGCCGGCACTGTCTGCTTGACTGTTGCTGGCGCTAGCGCTTTAATGCTTACTGCGCCAGGTTCGATGCCTCGGTCCGGAATTCGATCTTGCAGGTGACCTTGGTTCCGGCTTCGTTCAGTGCGGCGATGTCTTCCGTGAAGGTGACACGGATGAGTCCCGACTCTTCGATCGCGTAGTTTGCGAGGATCTGATCCTGTGCGTCCACGATCTCGCCGTAGGATTCGTCGACTTTCCTGATCTCCTTCGGAATCTGGTAGATCAGTGTCCGCATGTCGGAGCTGAGGGTGCCCGGCTGTACCGTGTAGGTAACCCGGAATCTCAGTGTCTGATCCGCGTCGACCTCGATCGCTTCTTCGCCATCTGTCTCCGCGGTGCTCCAGCCTTTTTCAGTCCTGACCTCAAGTCCAACGGAGTCGATCCATTTCTCATCCAGAAGCTCGCCTTCTGTCTCAACGTAGACCTCATCTTTGGACTTTTCACGAATCTCGGATGCCTGTGTCTCGGACTCAGCTTCCTCCGACTCGGCTTCCCCGGCAATCTCCTCCGTTTCCGGAGTCCCGGCCTCGCCAACAATCTCTTCTGTTTCCGGGAGCTCGGCTTCGCCAACGATCTCCTCGGTCTCTTCGACTACAGCTTCCGGCTCCGCAGCAGCTGCTTCCGTTTCTTCCACAGTCAGCTCTGTCTGAACTGCTTCCTCTGCCGGCGCTTCGGTCTGGACCTCTTCCACAACCGTGCTCTCAGATTCCGGAATGACCTCTGTGATGGTCTCTCCCACTTCTGTCTCAGACGTTCCGATGATCTCTGCCGCTTCCTCCTCAGGAGCTGCAGTCTCAGCAGCCGCTGTCCCATCGGCCTCTGCCAGCTCCGTCTCCGGAATCTCTGACTCGGTCTCCTCCAAGTCTGCGACCAGAGCGCCTGTCTCAGGAGCAGCGCCGCCGGGAAGAGCCGCTTCCTGTGAAGCATCTGTCTGATCCTCGACCGGCATCGCATCAGCGGGAGCCTTCTCATCCTCGTCCGCCTCTTCAATCAGCGGAACCGCGTCAAGGTTCTCCTCTTCCTCTCTGAGATCCTCCTCGTAAAATGCATCTTCCAAGAGCAGATCCGTTTCCGCTACGATGAAGTCCTCATTGGGATCCATCTCATCGATGCCTTCCTTCGTCATCGTCTGAGCCGGATTCATCAGAACGTACGTGGCGCTGCCGGCTGCGACGACGCCGGTCACGCACAGCGCGCCGATCAGGAGCCGGAATTTCTTATGGCTTTTCCGGATCGACTTCACATCGCCTGTATAATCATCCAAATATCGTTTGTTTTTACCCACTTGAAACCTCCAGTGTTCGTTTCCCAGTGTTTCCGATGCTTCCGGCCATCGGCCAGGAAGAATCAGGCAGTTACCAATTCATAAAGCTCTTATCGTCTGTTTCTCGCTCTTCGCCGAATGTCCTGAGACGTTCCGGCGAAAGCTACGTTTTCTCCGCTTACTCTGCTTCTGTCATCAAAGACGCGATGGGGGAGGGAGTTCCGCCCCGGTGAATAATACCGAACTCATTGAGCGGCCAGATCCTTGCGAAGATCCTTCCTACAATCTGCTCATCGCTCACACATCCGACGGATGTATTTCGCGAATCGATCGATACGCTTCTTTTATCTCCCATCACGAACCACCGGTTCTCCGGCACCTGGTACGGGAGTTCAATGTTGCACTCGCCGTATGCAGGAGCATCGATATAAGGTTCGTCGATCGGCTCCTCGTTGACGTACACCTGTCCGTCCTTGTCGATGTCTACCCATTCTCCCGGGCCGGCGATCACACGCTTTACCAGGATCTTGTTGTTATAGTAGAACGCAACGACGTCACCCTTCGTGAAGGTTGAGGACCTCAGCGCCAGCACGATGTTTCCGTCGTGCATGGTCGGTGTCATGGAGTGTCCGTAGATCCTCAGCACCGGCACCAGCAGGTAGGAGATGAGAATAGCTGCCGCGGCCACCGTGATGATGGTGGTGAGCGTGCTTCTCAGCGCCCTTCTGTAACGGATCCGGTAACGTTCATGCGTTCTTTCCCGCATGAGCTCTTCCACACTCGGAAGCTCGGTCCATCTCCTCTTCTTCCCGCTCATGGTGTCTCCTTCATGGCGTTCTCGAGGGCCTGTTCCGCAGGAATCTCTGAGCCGCTCTTTTCCCGGAGGTTTTCCAGGTAGATCTTTGCCGCATCCTCCGCCGCCCGGAAGACCTTCGCGATCTTCAGGGAAGCCTCCGCGATGGATCCGGATTCTTCCAGAGACACTCTGCGATCCTCCAGCTGCTTCTTCAGTTCCTCACATTCTTCCTTCAGTTTTGTAATCTCTTCCGCCTGTGCATCTACGAGTCTGCCCTGCTCAATCAGCATATCCAGCAGTTCCACACGCTTCAGGTGTCTTAAATCTTTGTCTTTCATACCCGCTGCCTCTTTGGCTCATTCAGGATGACTTCATTTCACTCTGCTTCTGGATCTCTCCGATCTTCTCTGACAGGTCTTCTTTCGCCGCGGAGGTCCACTCCGCCGCCTCTGAGCCGGTCATTACGCATCGGACCGTGACTCTCGTTGCACCGCCGATCGTACAGGTGAACAGGGTCAGATCCCAGTCATCCGGATCCTTCATCTCATCCACATCCGTGGGCTGAAGAATCGTCACTTCGGATACTTCATAGGAGAACCGGTCCCCGTATACGTCCGTAAAGAAAACCTTGTCTCCTTCTTCCAGTGTCTTGATCAGTCCGAAGTGTCGGTCATAGTTATGTGCACAGACGATCATGTCATGTGCGTACACGGTTCCGACGAATCGGCACGGCGCGATCTTCAGATTGGGATAGCTCCAGGCATCCATCACTGGAAGAATCCGCTTGATTGCCGGGATCTCCAGGAAGCCCACATAAGTGTGGCCATCCGCATCGACCGTCGGCATCGTCATATCCGGGTGAAGCTCATAGACCGGCGCGTTCTTTACGTCTTCCTGCCTTACAGTGCTCCTTTCTGAAGCATCCATGCCATGCGCCTTGTAAAAGTCATTGATCGGCGTCGAACCGATCAGTCCGTCTCCGTCTGCGTCAATTCCAAGCATCTCTTCCATCTTGTGAAGATCTGCCAGCGCAGACTTTCCCGCTTCGATATCATCCCGGTAATTGCTGGCCGTCAGGATGAGCGCTGCTGCAGCCGCAAGAAAACCCAAGACCAGAAGCACCGTTCCGATCCGTCTCTTTCGTCTGCCTCTCAGCTCCAGGTCTTCCTGGCTCAGGTCAGCCTCATCCCTGGCATAATATTCATCCATACGCTATCTGTCTTTCAGATCATTATCTATCTTTCAGATCTTTCTTTCCGCTCAGTCGAAGGATCAGTCCGATCATCACAAACACCGCTGCCAGTGCTGACAGCACCCAGACCGGCCACCACAGCTGTCCTGTCTGCGGAAGTCTGTTCGCAGAGGCAACCGCTCCGGTATCTCCCTGTCTGCTGCTTCCCTTTACGCCCGATGATGAGGTCGGTGTATTCTCACGGGACTCTCCCAGGACACCTCCGCCGTCCTTTGTGTTCCTGACGGTGATGGTCTTTCCCTGCGTCGTTGTCTGCTCTTCGTAGGAAACCGCATAACCGGTCGGAACGATCGACTCCTTCACGGACCACTTGCCCTCATTCAGTCCTGTCCAGGTGAACTTCCATCCGTTCGATGCGCTGAGCGTCTGCGGATCCCCCACGGTTTTCCCATTTGCATCAAGCAATTCTACGTTGACGGAAACCGGCCTGGTTGAAGTGGCACTGTCATCATTCGCCCAGATCTTCTGTACCGTGATGCTGATCTTTTTCGGGGTCTCACTCTTCGGAGTTGCTGTGGGCTTGGCGGATGCCGAAGCCTCATAGATCCATTCTTCAGACTCGTTTGACCACTGAGGGAGTGTAAGAAATGCCGGCGGTACTTCAACAGTAGCATATTCACTTCCCATGTAGGAACCGGTCAGCAGGTAGAGTCCCTGGGACAGTCCGGTGAAGGTAGCCTTTCCATCCGCGCCCGTTGTCTGGCTGCCTCCCTCAAACTTTTTCCCATTCGGATTCGCAGCGTCACTGATCACCTGCGATTCCAGGCTTTTTGCCGCTGCCGCCCAGTTGCTCGAATCAAAGGCATTTGGATCCAGGCCGCCGTCGATCTTCTTGGGGCCATCCTCATCATATTCCTGAAACTCCGGCGTCAGCGTAAACGTGACATGGCCATTTGATTCGACCTCCATGTCCGCGGCTTTATAGAGCGTCAGCTTCAGTCCGCTGATCGCCTTTCCGTTTGAATTCGCAGTGAGCGTCAGGGTAACCGCTGCACTGTCATCGACGCCTTTTGTCGGGAAAGCGAAAATGCTCCCCGCGCACACAAGCGCAAGCATCATAGCGGTGATTGCCGCCAGAAAGCATTTATTGATATTCAGGATCCTATCTCTCTTCATAACTGTTCCCTTTACTGACAGAATTGACTGACAGAACTTCTCCCTAATAATAAGATAACCTGCTATTCTTGATATTTCTTGTCTATTCTTGGCAGAGACTATTCTATTTTTGCTGAATCGCAAACTTCTGCTTGAATAATCTCTTGTATATACATGCCAGAATAATGCTATTTAACCTCAATCTTGTGCTATTTGTGCTATGAATGCTTCTTTTTCCTGCCTCTGTCTGACTTTTTTCGGTTCTTCGCTTCCTTTGAGGCTGAACTCTGTTTCTGCTGCACCTCTTCCTTCGGCCTGCGGTCCGGATGCCTGGTGTAGTAATATTCCATGCTGAAGGCTTTCTCCTTCTCATGGCGTTCAATTGTCAGATTACGGTAAGCCTTAATGTTCTGATTGCTCCGATGAGAGGTTACCAGCATAACAATCAGCATGATCGCCGCGATGATTCCGATCACGACCGGAAGCACGTGGAGCGGCTCAATCTGTGACGCATCCGAAGTGACGCGGATCTCTCCGGCATCCGGATTGTCGATCCGATGGCCGCGCACCAGCATGCGGTGCGAGTTGATGCCATACGGCGTACAGGTGACCAGCGTCAGATAATCCTTCCGCGGATCAATCGCAAGCTCCTCAAGTTCATTTGGCATCACAATGCGGATCTGATCAATCTCATAGGTCAGGATCTCGTCGAGCACTGTGATCTGTGCAATGTCTCCCTCCTGGAGCTGGTCCATGTCGGTGAAGATCTTTGCGCTGGGCAGGCCTCTGTGGCCGGAGACCACACAATGGGTTCCCTTTCCGCCGACCGGCAGGGAGCTTCCCTCAATGTGACCGACCGCGACCTGCAGAACTGCCTCTGACGTCCCGTGATAGATCGGGAGCGACACATTGATCTTCGGGATATCGATATAACCCATGATCCCGCTGTCATCAACGCTGAGAAGGGATTCGTATTCTTTCCTCTCCTCATCCGTCATGATGAAGCGCGCGTCACCCTTCTTGCGCAGCTTCGTATTATATGCGCGGGCGTCCTTGAGCATCTGCTCATAATCAGCATCATCAATCTGCGAAACCTGATCCGCATAACTCGCGATTGCTCTCGACTGGTGGAAGCTGTTCCACCAATCCGCAAAGGTCGGAT
>Ga0256405_10007470_pt1 | contig 16425 bp, 24 predicted proteins | sample RumenRJG_02DNA_FD_189096 | JGI IMG/M metagenome (GOLD analysis project Ga0256405, IMG submission 189096) | Bovine rumen microbial communities from Lethbridge, Alberta, Canada - RJG_02 | ecosystem: Host-associated > Mammals > Digestive system > Stomach > Rumen | place: Canada: Alberta...
AGCATCATCTCCCTGAATACATATCCGAATAGCTACTTCCAAGCGGTCTTAAAACTCCGCTCTATTTGTCGTGCCTATAAATTAGCTGTGAATAGTAACTATAAATCAAATCATTAAGTCAAAAGCTCCGACAGAATTTATCTTATAAACAGCAAAAAGCTCCCGAAGGAGCTTTCCACGCTTTCAATATACACTAATTCTTTCAACACAATCTCTTCTGCAGCATTCCATATTTGTTTTTCCTCTGCTTCACTATACAATACCGTTGTAAAAACCAATGTCCAAAGTAGGAAAAATTTGAGTAAATTCCGACACTTATTTTATGCAGTTCTATCTTTATGAGATTTCATCAACATCATAATACTTAAAATCCCGGAAGCAGGCACTTCCTCCTGTTTCCTCTGCCGCATAGCAGAACAGACCAAACCGGCAACCAGTAAAATGATCCAGTTTGAAGTACAGCTTATGCACGGTTCCGATGGGTAGCCAGTCTCCCTTATTTACCCGGTAATAGCAGCGTGCTTCATCCTTCATGTTACAGAAATCTGCTTCAAGACGAAAATCCATCTGGTGTGATTCAACAACAGTTCCTTCCGTCATATCCAATATACCATCTTCTTTTTTATCCAGCATAAGGACTTCATATTTTCCATGACGTTTTGTAATGCCAACTGCAGCATAACAGCCCTGCAACGCACACAAACCTGCGACATCGCCCTCTTTCAATGCAGAAGCATCAACAGTAACCTCAGCTGCGCAGGACGGATAACTCATCCTTTGCGTAAGCGTATTTACTGCCTGTGTAAGCTCTGTACAAACTTCCCGTGTTGTAATTGTATAGGTTCCCTGCAATGCATCCAGATGATAGTACCGTGGATCTGGATCATGATTAAACTGCCAGCGCGGAAGCAGCCCATTACGGAAATCATCACTTCCCACTAATGGCTGATAAATATATCCTGGTCTGGTACTGTGAACCTCTATTTCTTCCGGCACATGTCCGTTCTGTCCAAAAAACGGAAAATGATCCTTCCAGGTAACCGGAAGCAGAATAGGAATCCGTCCAACTGCTCCGGAATCCTGAAACAGCATTGCATACCACTTTCCATCCGGCGTATCCACTATTCCTCCCTGTGCCACGCCCTGTCCACAATATCCACGATCATCACAAAGTACATCTCCACCCGTGAATTCTCCTTCCAGAGAATCACTGTAAAAGCATGCTTCCGTCCGCATCCAGCGGTCTCTCAGGGAATGAACCAGAAAAATATAATAATAGCCGTTTATTTTTTGAATATGAGAACCCTCATAGCCTAGCTCCGGGTTCTTATGATCACTGACTAAAAGACGATGTAATCCGTCCTTCTTTGGTGCAGTCAAATCTTCATTCAATTCTGTAATCCAGATTTCATCATTTCCATATACAATATAGCTTCTGCCATCCTCATCAAATAATAAAGAGCCGTCATGATAAAAGCCTTCTATCAGCTGCTTTTTCCATGGACCATCTATTTTTTCCGAAGTATACAAATAAGTCTTACGGGTATCATTTGCCACAAAGCAGATATAAAATCGGCCTTCATGATAGCGCAGGGAAGCTGCCCACATGCCCTGTCCGTAAATATTCTGACCGTTTTTCAGTTGCTGCGCATCCGTATGATCCAACGTCTCATAGACATAAGTCACATGCTCCCAGTGCACCAGATCAAAAGACTGCAGAATCTCACAGCCCGGCATAAAGTGCATGGTTGTTGATACCATATAATAGGTGTCTTCTACGCGGATCACGTCCAGATCTGGATAATCCAATCTTGTTATAGGATTTACATTCATTGTTTATTCCTTTCTGTTTTATCTCCATATTCTTTCTTTGTTCTATTCTATTTTTACTATTTTATCTTTGTTTCTTATCCGTCTGCCTTTTCAACTCTTCTCTGCCCCATTTCACTATTGCTAATATCACAATCTCACAGTAAAATTTCAGAAAACACTTCACGTGCATCGGAGAAATATACCATCGGCCAGCGTGCGGCCGATGCCATTGCCAAATTTGCCGGCAGCTGGGCATTTATTTTTGCTTTTACCGGAGTTCTCATTTTATGGATGGTCATCAATACCCTGCTTGCGGTCAAAGCCTTTGATCCATTCCCTTTTATCCTGCTTAATCTCGTGCTGTCCTGTGTAGCTGCGATTCAGGCACCTCTTATCATGATGAGTCAGAACCGGCAAGAAGAAAAAGATCGCCAACGTGCTGAAAATGACTATAAGGTTAATCTCAAAACTGAGATCATGATTGAAGATCTCTATACATTAACAGTAGTATGCTTTTTAGTTGTACGTAAAATGATATGCCCTAGCACCATGACTCTTTAATGACACACTAAGGCTCTTTGGCTCTTCCACGTGCTCTCCGCTCCAAAGCTCCGTTCCATTTACTCCATCATAAATCTCCAGATCGGCAAGCGGTATGGATATGTCACTGTCTTTATCACCCAGATTAAATACCGCGACATAATATCCACCCTTTGTATCTGCTGCAATCCACAATGCATGCTCTATACCATCGATTTCACGTCTCCACACCTGATGCGAATGCCGTGCATTTGCATGCATGGCAAGTATTTCAGAATTGGTTACCAGATTCATAGTGAATTCGTCAAACCCTGTCAGCTCTCCTCCCAGCATCAAAGGAGAACGCATGATACTCCAGAGTGTCAGCATGGTGATCTGCTCATCCTGTGTGAAATTCGTCCAGTTATTCACATCATATACCTGCCGTATCGGTCCGACCGGAAGCATATCGGCATCCGGCCAGTGCCCTGCACCTGCATGGGTGCACCATTTTTCTGCTCTTGAAAACATATCATATAACAGTTCCCACTTATCCCAGAAATCATCGGTGATCCTCCACATATTGGAAATCTGCTTATAAAGCTCTGCCTTTTCTAAAAGAGCAGGTCCCGGCGACAGACTTAAAACCATGGGTCTTCCGCAACCATGCAATGCTTTGCTCAGCATAATCAGTTCGGATTCCTCATGTGGCAGTTCCCGTGCAATATCATCACATTTAATAAAATCCACACCCCAGGAAGCATATAATTCAAAAATACTGTTATAGTATTCCCGTGCCCCGTCTTTCTCAGGATCTACACCATACATATCCGTATTCCAGGCACAGATACTGTTTGTTTTGGCAATTTCCCGGGCATGTCTGTCACTGTTCATGATTTTCGTGTTCTGATGTACAGCCTGTCGTGGAATCCCTCTCATAATATGAATGCCGAACTTCAATCCAAGAGAATGGACATATTCTGCCAATGGTTCAAAGCCCGCACCGTTTGCTGCGGAAGGAAAACGATTTACTGCGGGAAGCAGTCTTCCATACTCATCCATTACTACATCCGCAAAAGGATGATACTCATTGGTTGCAGCATAAGGCTCATACCATTGGATATCCACCACAATATATTCCCAACCGTACTCCTTCAGATGCTCAGCCATAAATTCAGCGTTCCGTCGTACGATATCTTCTGTAACAGCCGCTCCATAACAATCCCAGCTGTTCCACCCCATAGGTGCTGTTTTCATCTTCATCTGTTTTATACCCTCTCGATATCCTGTTAATTCTGTCCGTAATATGCATTTGTACCATGCTTACGGAAATAATGCTTATCCTGTAATTCCTGCGGGGCAGGTGCTACCTGCGGATGAATCAGCTCGGTTCGATATGCCATCTTGGCAACCTCTTCAAGAACCACCGCATTGTGGACGGCCTCCTTTGCATCCTTGCCCCAGGAAAAAGGACCATGATTCTTGCACAACACTGCAGGAACTGCCATTACATCCTTCTTCATGCGTTTAATTTCCGAAACAATCAGGTGTCCGGTATTTTCTTCGTAAGCAGAGTTAATCTCTTCCTTCGTCAGACATCTCACACAGGGGATTTCTCCGTAGAAATAATCCGCATGAGTCGTACCATAACAGGGAATTGGATCTATGTCAATACTTTGGACACAAAAAGTTGAACTTTTCTCCCAGCATAACATATGCCGAGAGAATTATTTCTTAGGCTGCTAGAGCCTCATCTTCAACCTGTTGTGGTTTCTTGTAATCAAGAGCACTATGGCGCCTTTTTCGGTTGTAGAATGACTCTATATATTCAAAGAGTGCTGATTTAGCCTCCTCAAATGTGTAATATGTAGTTGTGTATACTTCTTCCTTTTTTAATACAGAATGGAAGGATTCGATGCAGGCATTATCATAGGGGTTACCCTTCCTGCTGAATGAATGTAGCATTCCCTGATCCTGTAAGTATTTCTCGAATTCTTCACTGGTATACTGGCTTCCTAGATCACTATGAAGCACTATTCCCGTTGTATCAGGGATATTAAGGCATGCATTCTTTACAGCCTGTGTGGCAAGCTCAGATGTTATATTTTTACCATATGCCCATCCTATGATTTTGCGATCATATAAGTCCATTACGGATGCAAGATAAGTATCATTACCTTGTCCCTTGAACACTTCCTGGTGCTAGAATATAAATAGTACAAGCCAAAATGAGAAATTCCAAATACACATAAGCATGGTACAATAGAAACATGCTGAAGGAGGATCTCATATGGCAAAGCAACATGACAAACAATTTAAACTTGATGCAATTCAGTACTATCAAGATCATAAAGATCTCGGAGTACGTGGATGTGCAGAAAATCTTGGCATCGGCTACAGTACATTAACAAAGTGGCTGAAAGACTTCCGAGAATCAGGTGATATTCCTGTTCGTGGTTCTGGTAATTATGCATCTGATGAGCAGAAGGAAATTGCCCGTCTCAGACGTGAATTACGTGATGCCCAAGATGCACTTGATGTGTTAAAAAAAGCAATCAACATTCTGGGAAAATGACGGAAGCCATTTATCTCGAAGTGACTGAGAAGACAGAAGCTGCCAAAAAGGCTGGACGCCAGGTTTCCGTCTCCGGAATGTTGAAATTTTTAGGTGTCTCTCGCTCAGGATATCTTGCATGGCTCCACCACGTACCTTCTGATACAGAAAAACGTCGTGAAGCTGTAAAAGCAAAAATACAGGATATTTATGATGATTCCAAGCAGAACTACGGCGCTCCGAAAATCACTGTAGAACTGCGAAAAACCGGTGAAGTCATTTCGGAAAGAACCGTTGGTACATATATGCGCCAAATGGGAATCCGTGCTCAGTGGAGCAAACCATGGACGATCACCACAAAAGATTCCGATTTCAGCACTGAATTACAAAATATCCTTGATGAGCAATTTAATCCTGATCGTCCGAATGCAGTCTGGTTTCGGATATTACCTACATCTGGACAATAGATGGATTTGTCTATCTGACCAGTGTTATGGATTTATTTTCCAGAAAAATCATAGCCTGGACGCTTTCAGAAACACTGGAAGTATCTTGCGTGATTGATACTATAAACAAAGCCAAAGCTCGCCGAAATATCGATCAACCATTAATTATCCATTCGGACCGTGGCAGCCAATATGTTGCAAAGGAATATAAAAAAGCAACCGAAAATATGCAGCGCAGTTATTCGAAGAAAGCTTTTCCGTGGGATAATGCATGCATTGAATCCTTTCATTCTATTATCAAACGTGAATGGCTCAATCGCTTTAAAATTCGCGACTATAAGCAGACATACCAGTTGATTTTTGAATATCTGGAAGCTTTCTACAATACGAAACGAATTCATAGCCATTGCAACTATATGTCGCCAAACGAATTCGAACGAGTGTATGAAAGAACGAACACTGAGGCTGAGCTTCTGGCAGGTTAAAATGGGGAGAAATTTCTCATTTTAACTTGTACTAAATCTTGACATAGAACCATCCGGAATGTCTTTTTTTCCATACTTCACTATATTTTTAACACATGATACTGCTTATCCACAATCTATATGATTCCAAAATGTCTAAATGCCTGCATAATCGCATCTTCCTTCTCCGGTGTACACTGTGGCTGTCTCGCATTCTCTGATTTAGCCGGATTGAAGTTCTCACCGACATCTAATCCACACTTCTTCTTAATCTGTGCGATATACAGTGATGAAACCTTCAGTCCTGTCTTTTCAAGTACATATGCCTTTATCTGCTCATAAGTTGCTTTTCCCTTAAATTCAGATAAATCCATATCCTCCAGGGAGAAGTCAACCTTCACTTTTCTGCTGTCGGCCATTCTCCGTTCCACTTCGGTCCGCGCTGAGCAAAGGTCCACCGGACCTTTAGCGCCCTTGGAAAGTAAGACAACCGTCTCAACGGTACTTTCATTTTCCCAACTTATATCATCTATCACAGTACCATTATAATATACTGGGAATCTGAAGTGTATATGTTTTAGAAACTTGCCATTTTCAAGGCGTTCCGGATAAAGCTCAATGCTTTCCACGAAGGTTCCCATGAATTCCTTCTTCTCTGCATCTGATAATTTATCATATAACTTATCAAAGTACATCAGCGGCATTTCTTCCAAAACGAGAAAGCTTAAAAACAAGAACATAGTCAATATCATCTGTGCCTGCTTCAATTAGTTCAAGCATTTCCTTAAACTGTGGACGGCCATCAACATTTTTACCGGATTTACCTTCATCAGAAAACTCTCTCACTACAACCCTGTCCTGATAATCAGCATATTTCTTAAGTTTTTCCTTCTGAGCATCTAAACTGAACCCATCGACCTGCATGGCAGTAGATACTCTTGTATATATGTAACATCGTTGCTTTTTCAAATAATCACTCCTCCAAAATATATATCAACCATTTTGCCAATGCCGACAAAATGGTTGAATACTATTGTTCCTCAATCCTATTGCTGATTTTTTCAGCCTCATTTAGGACTCGAAGTTGATACTCTGCAATCTCCTTCAACGCTTCGAATCTATCTTTCTTATCCATTCCCTCTCGAATCATTTGTGCGTTATGCGATTCAAGATTCGATAGAACAGTTAATTCATTTATTGTTGCATAATCCCTAACATTACTCTTTTTTGCAAGCTCTGGATTAGCCTCTCTCCAAGCTTTTGCAGTAAAACCAAATAATGCTACATTAAGTAAATCCGCCTCTTCTGCATAAGGAAGCCACTGTAAATCCTCACGATAATTGCATACAGGAATCAAATAATTCTTAACCGCATCCGTTTGAATTAAATAATTATTCTTGGATAGAAATCTCTTTGCATCCCATTCCAACTTCTGCAAATCATTTTCAGCTTCCTTTAGTCTTTGGAACTCTTTGATCAGGTACAATTTGAACACCGGACTGATAGCAGAAGCAAATTCAAATGCAATATCCTTATGCGCAAATGTTCCGCCGTATTTTCCACGTTTAACATACAGTCCAACTGCATTAGTTTTTTCTACCCATTCTGATACGCTTGGTGTAAACGTAACAAGTCCTGCCTCTTTTTTAAAGTGTTCAGATTCGAACACTTTAAAATTCGGATTATATATTTCTTCCCATGTTGATAAGAATTCCAAAGTGCTTCTATTTCTTAACCAATTTCGAATAACATCCGCAGCTCGCGAATTATCCGATTTAGCAGCTGCTATATCTGTAATACAGATATAGTCATCTATGTCTTCATACGATACCGTAACCGGTATTCCCTGAACTGTAATAACTCTATTCTTAGCCATTATTCTGTTCCTCCTTCGCCTTATTCATCTGCTCTGCCTTCACATAATACTCAAGCAGTCGCAGAAAGTACTTAGGAACACGCTTCTTTCCATGCTCCCAGTCACTAACTGTCATATAGGGAATTTCAAAGTACTCACAAAACTGATGCCTGTTCATGCCGGTACTTTCCCTTAGTTCAATTAAAATATCTTTTGCGTCTCTATCATCATTCATAATATAATCTGCCATATCTTTGCTCCTTTCACGCTAAGCGTCAATATTATATTATCACGCAACACGTGAATATTCAAGATTAAGTATATAATCCTGCCTGTCTCCAGACGCATTAGTCCACTCATATATCAATGCTACTTTCTGCGCGGTTCCAAGTTCTATGCTATCTCCATATTTCTCAATCATTCTTGCTAAAAAATCACAGCAGCGATTAAAGTCTCCCTGCTGTTGTCTTGTCATACTAATCATTATTTTCCTCCGTATTTTCTAATTAATGTTCTAAAAAGTCCGCTCATCTTGCTCACACTGCTCCATATATATCAGGCTGAACAGCATGAGCAGGTATTTTACCTATATCAGTCAAACGGTGTTTTGCCGGCAACCGGCGTAAACTCCGCTTTGCATACATTGTGAAAGCCTCGACGATTACCAATACATTTCGCATCATAAATAAGTCCATATCTTTTCTGATTCTCCTTTATATAATGCAAAAAGCCGGCAGAAGCCCTCGGTTTTTCAAGGTTATCTTCACACCAGCTTACATAGATATTATAAAAATCCGTTGATGAAATCTTCTTCCCGATTTCAAATTGTAGATAACCTTCAGACTTCATAAATGCCAGGATATTATTTCCCTCCTCCTGTGCATCCACCAAATTCTGCTTGGCATCCACACTCTCCGTAAACACATAATTATTCGAAACAAGTCTTTGTAATCCTTCAAGTGCCCAAAGAAAAATCCCATCCCTTTCTTTCCTAAGTTTATCAATAAGATAAGGGTCATCTTCCCTACCATCAACCTTATCCTTCGTAGTCAGTATCAACTGTCTACGATAAAAGCCGTCCGTTTTATCATAAAGTGCATGAAGACCGCCATTACCAAATGCTATCAGCCTGGCATATACCACACCCTGAAAGCTCTGCTGGCCTTTACGCTCCAAATCAATCTGATCCTCCAGTGTAACGATACTTTTTATATGATTTGTCTGAGGCAAAGCTTCCAGCTTCATATCATCATCCACCGTAATCAACATATATTCCAGATTTGCTCTAGCAAACTTATCTACCTCTATTTTCTGTAAACTACAGGAATACATATTATTTCCAAACAATTCTCTAAGTACAAGACCGATTCGAGATTTTCCTTCTCCACCTTTTCCAATGATAAGCATCATTTTCTGTGCTTTCGTGGTTGGCAATAACATATATCCCATGCCTCTCATGGATATGTGGAGTGGCTTCATCCATATGCAGAGCCCAGTCTAATACCTGCACATTAGAACCAAATCTTTTCATAAATTCCTCTACAAGTTCAGCAACAACCTGAACAAAAAGAGCAGGATCTTCATGTCCATCTTTTGTGCCAAGCTGATAAACTGTTTCCTCCGGGCAAGTCTTAGGATCCTCTCGAATCTGATCCATAGTTCTGATTCCGTCTTTATGCCTGGACTTGATATGCCTCTCAGCCTGTGCATCTAGTGAATCCCCAAATTGATTACTATAAAATGCTTTTTCAATTTCTTCAAATGAAAATCGTCTTTCAGGTCTTACCCCATCTGCACCGGCAATGTTATATCCTTGATACATGTCCCAGTACACATTCATGAAACTTCTGCTTGGATCAATATGTTCAGCTGCATCAACATCAAATGATCTGTCATTGTGTCCAGCCTTAAAAACGCCATTTTCACCTTTACGACCATTGTGCCTGGTCGCTCTTACTTTTTGTTTTGCCATTAAATAATTCTCCTTCCTCGCACAAAAAAAGGAACCGATTTTATTCGATTCCTCTTAATATGCCACTATTCATTTTTTATTTTTTCTAAAAAGATTAACTTGCTTTTCCCGGCGAAGCCGTTAATTCTGCGCAGAGCGTTACAGATAATAACCCAATACTAAGTGTCGCATCCAACACTTTATTGGGCCAAGGTTGTCACCCTGGACGGACTAATGGGCGTTGCCCCTTAACCCCACAATACGTTTCACCCTTGACCAGACCGGACCTTGTCCTGGACCTACCAGGCTTTCCACCTGGACCCGAGCGGGAACTCTCCCTGCACCCAGGCAAAGGCTCTGCCCTTGCATCCTGGCGGAGTCTTGCTCCTGCACCACTCAAAATTACATCGCCTTCCTCACAAATAAAAAAGCAACAAATCATTATTGTGCACGGTAATGATTTATTGCTTTATATTTGTTTTTATCTGCAAGCTATATCTCTTGCGAGTATAACAATATCACACCTTTTTTCTTTTGAAAAGGGACAAATGGTGTCGACTTTGTGTCGTCGATGTGTTGTGTCATTAATTATGCCACTTTCCCTTCTTCCAGAAAACTCAAAGTTCTTTCCTTCAATAGCTTCTTTAAATCTCTAATTTTTCCCTTTGCAGTCTCATAAGCAATTGTCCGTTCTGTAGCAATTCCCTGAAGATCAATTTCTCTCATAACATACCTGCGAAGCAATTCTTCATCTTTACCGCCAATGCTATTAAGCGCGTTGGCAAAAATTCGAAAATCGACTCTCATGGCTATGTAGTTCTTGTAAGAATCTAAAATATATTCCGGAAGTTCTTCATCCCCAAACACAAAATCTATTGCCTCTCCCTTGCTCATGCATTCAGAGATGCGAGTTATCAGGCTATTTTTGTTTAAGCTGTTATAATACTTACAATACTTCTCCCAATGATTCTTCATCATAAAACTTTCAATCATATAAATAACGCAGTGTCTCTCACAGCTTAATATATTTTTGTAATTATGATAATACTCATATAGAAATTCAAACCTATCTGAACTACTGGCAGTACAATAGGTTGACATTATATCTCTTCGTCTCAATCTCTCTCACCCACAAAATCGAATATTTGTTCGAATAATATAATAATATAATTTACTCGAAATGTGAAGTGGAAGAAAAAAATACTACAACTTTGTCAAAAGAAGATAATCCTCTTTTGTAATGGCCATTTCAATAATGTTGTCTCTCTCATGTGGAACAATCTCTTTGTCAACAAAGCCAACTTTTTTATAACAGCTATGAGCTATATCATTATGTTCAAATACACCAATTGTTACAGTATGGACTCCTAGGATGTTAAAAGCGTAATACAATCCTGTTCGCAACATACTTGTTCCATAACCTTTTCCTCGGATGGAGTCGTCAACTATAACCCAGCCAAAACGAAGAACTTTGTTATTCCCATGAATATATCTCATGATAAAATGCCCGATAACGCCGTCCTCATCTGTAAATGCAATCCAAGGATAGAAGTTATCTTCCTCTTTGCAATCGCCGTTATCGTTCAAATATTTGTTATCTATAATCTCAGCGCTAATAGGATATAAACCAAAATGATCTCCGCCCCACTTAAGGAAAACTTCCTCATCTTTTATCCAGCTAATAATCTTTTTTGCATCGCAGCTCTTATATGGTCTCAGTCGCATTTTCCATACCTCCGTAACACTTATTTTATCTTTTCTCGTAATTTACCAATGTCATCTTATCGTTTATAATATGTTCTTCACCAACTCGCACAAAACCACATTTTTCATACAGGTGGCAATTTCCGGATTCTTGAAGAATTGTATCAAGCTTCCATACCTTAGTGTCAGGATACAATGCGAAAGCTTTTTGAATTGCAACATATCCGATTCCCTGCTTCTGATATTTAGGAAGAATGAAAAGAGGGCTGATGTATAGACAGGGTTCTTCTGGGTCGGATAGTCTTTTGCCGATATTGATGGCTCCGACTCTTGCTCCATCCTTAACAATAAAATAATACTTTCTATTTTCCTGTGAAGCCCTGTCTCTTACTCTCTCTATAGATTCAATTGCAGGTGATCCCTCATCATGATATTTTTCATATAGCGACATAAAACTCTTAATCTGCATGTCATAAAGCTGCTCTATTTCATCTTCTCGGACTCCTTCAAGCTTCACCCTATTCATCAGTTCAGTTACACTAATTCCCTGTAAGTTGAATCTCTCCTTTATCATAAGAGCAACCTCTGAAGGCTCAAGATTCGTATTATCAATCTTCATATAATTTTCGAAAGGAATCTCACCATCATTACTTACAAGTCGATATTTTGTCTCCTCACGAAGCATACGATCTTCTGATACCACAATATCCCGCTTAGAAGCCTTGTTCTTTAAGCGGTTTTCCGTTTTGTTTCGTTCTATTCTAACTGCCCTGTCCGCAACAAGCTCCACATAATATACATTTCCACCGGTAGCCTCGAATTTATCTGTAACCGACTTTATATAATCCCAATCTGACTGCATATCAAAGGCCCACATATAAGTAAATATTAATCCACTATAGTCAGTTTTTAGAAAGGCATCAAAGATATCTTCCCGAAGTTTGCCTACCACTGCTCCATCAAATTTACCAAAGATCTCGATTACCGGCTCTATCATATGATGATTATGAAAGAGTCTATAATCTGTTATTTTCATCAATTTCTGGCCCACGGTCATCTTACCAACCGCACCACTTCCTATAAGTACTATAAGATTCATTTTTATCACTTCCTCCGTACAAAACAATAATTAATCTACAAATATGTTGCAGCCTCCAGAGCTATCAATGCTTTCCCAACATTATGGTTAGCATCATGCAGTCCTTCAAACTCATATCCGCTGTCTCCCAATACATCTCCTGCTTCCAGAAAATCATAAAGTTCTAACCCGTAAAAATCACATATTGCCTGAACACCTGCAAGCTCCATTTCTACTGCTATGCACCCTTCACCTTTTCTTTTTGCCACTAGTCCCTTCGTTTCACGGAGCATAGAATCAGTTGTCCATACACGGCCTTTAACATACGGAGCTTTTATTTTTTCAAATACCTCTGCCAACACATCACAATTTTTAATAGTAATGTAGTCAGAAGATGATGCGTAATAATGGGATGCTCCCTCTCCTCTATAACTTTCAGTTGGGATAATGAACTTACCTCTGGTTGTTTCTTTATCAAGACTTCCATAAGAACCAAACATAATATACTTTGTTGCACCAATAACATGATGGCTTTCATAACACATAGAGGATGCAACAGCAGAACCTATTCCCGTCAGATAAAAAGCTATTTTCTCTCCCTTGTAATCCAGACAATAGATTGAAATGTTTCCATTACAAGCGCCAATTTCACCTATAATTTCACATTTATAATGTGATACTAAATATGTATGTATCTCCTTAGAAAAGATAATCATACATTTGTCTGTAATATGCTTTCCGGCTCCATAAATAACATTTAAATCAATTAATGCCTCTGTCTCTTTGTCAAAAAAATCACTCTGTAGCATAATATCGCTCACTCTTTCTCTTCAATTATTGTAACTACTTTATTCGGATAAAAAAGACCACCTACCTGCAAAGATAAGTGGTCAGCATATACTATATTCTAATTATTGAACCATTTTCTCATCTTAGCAATTCAAATATTTACATACGCAATTAAGACCATACACGTTCATAATGTGCATAGCATAAATTTCAGTATATGAATATCCGACTGCAAATCTATTCATGAGAAAACTCCTTTCAAAAATTATTATGTTAAGATTACTCTTGTTTGTAACGCTTGTCAATCATTTTTATCTGTGGATGTACATTCTTGTCATTTTGGGTTCATCATCACCTTGAACCATACATAAAAATTCCCATCCATATCGTTCATAGAAGCCAATATGATCCGTCACCAAATATAAAGGCGTTACTCCTTTATTTCTCATATCATCAACAACTTTGTTTAGCAAATTCCCAGCTAGTCCCTTTTTTCGATGTTCTTCTTCAGCATATACGGCGCATACATTTGGAGTCAAATCCTTTCTATCATGAAAGTCATTTTCTATTACCCCAAGTCCTGCGACAATGGATTCATCATATAAGCATTATATACCAACCATACTCGGTTTTTCCTGATAAATACGCTTTCATACACTCCAGGTATGCCTCTGCCGGCACACCCCATTTACTATGAAACCACTCAGCTGCAATAGCTACTAATTCCGGCCGTTCTCTTAATGTTATAATTCTATAATTGTTCATATTGTTAATATCCTCCAATAATATGAAAGGCAGGCTAAAATAGCCCACCTTATCTCTAATTCTTAATCAAATTCAGCACTATTATATCTTAAAAATCCCACTTGCACTTTTCTTCACAACTTGCCAGATTTTCTCTTTCCTTCGCGAACGATTCTTTGAATACTTTTCTCCGAAAGTGAAAACTGCATGGCAAGACTGGCAATAGAACTACCACCTTGATATTTCTGGCTAATCTCGTGATTTCGCTGTATCAGATATTGTCTTGTATCAGTATGACTTCCCCACTCCTTTTTAGATGTGCTGGGAATATATATTGCTTTTCCATTTACATATTGCTGAATAGTTTCTATTAATTCTTTTGGCAGAACCTCTTCTGCTCTAATATAGCTCATAGTATCCTCCTAAATATAATTTCTTAGGATTCATCTGAGCTTAACTATTCTTTTTATTTTAAGCTCAGACTACTGAGCAAAAACATATCTTTTTTTCATAAATAAAATGCCCCTTTCCTTTATTAAAAAGACTTCCCCAAGCAATTAACATCACCATTATTTAGTCCGCATTTTTTATAAAACTCTAGATTATCATTTATAGAAATAAGTTCTATTGTATGAATATCTTTTACTTCAAGTTGCTCTTCTAAGGCACTAAGCAGCTTACGCCCTACTCCTTTTCTCTTCCACTTTGGAGCAACAAAAATTTCTGAAACAAAGAACATATCATAGTCTGCATAAGGATCCACAAATCCCAAAAGACCACCTATAATTTCACCGTCTTCTACTGCAGCTAAACCCAGGGCTTCAAATCCACACAAAATGGACTGCACTCTTCTTACTGCCTTTTCCTGAACCCAAGCCTCATTCCAAGGCTCCTCTGAATATGCCTGTCCCATTACTCCGGCAAGCTCCTCGATATCATTATGATTAACTACTCTTATCTCCATTTATTTATCCTCCTGGCCTCGTATTACATAAAAGCGATACAATTCTTCTTTTTCATCATCAATATCTTTGTACATTTTCTTTTCTATTAAGTTGAAACCAGATTTCTCTGCTACTTTCCATGATGGTGTATTCGCATCGAGAATAGTTGCTATTATTTCAGACTCACTATATTGTTTAAAGAAAAACTGAACATATGCATTTATCGCCTCTGTCATATATCCTTTTTTCCTAAAAGGTGTTCCTATAAAATAACAAATACCAACCTTATCCACATCTTCATAATATGTAGAACCAACAGAGCCTATGACCTCTTCTGTTTCTTTTAGTATAACAGTGCAAGGTATATAATTTTCTCTTGGATTATCATTATTTGTTAATTTTAAAGCCTCTTCAATCCAATCATTGATCCACTCTGAACAATTAGCATCAAACCCAACTTGACTAAGACTCCCATCTTGAGACATACCAGAAAAGATAATCTCGTCTCCGCGCTGTATGGATCGAATAATCAATCTATTAGTTTCTAGCCACATTTAAATCACCTCTTCTGATTAAGTATAAGTTCCATCCTAATATATGAAAACCTCAATTTTAATTATAAATAAACTTGCTCCAGTATGTTTATATCATCTGAAACGCCTTCAGTGCCTCCACAATTGCCTCTTCCTTCTCCTTCGGGCACCGTGGCTGTCTAGCATCCTCCGACTTTGGCAAATTGAAATTCTCAGCCAATTCAATACCACATTTCCGTTTTACCTGAGCAATATAGAGATTCGAAACCTTCATCCCATCATTATGCTCTGCAACATACTTCTTTATCTTTTCATAGGTTGCCTTTGTCTCTGCTGAAGTACCTTCCAATTCAGCAACATCAATATCCACATCAATATAATCATCCGGCTTCTGACGGAGTTGGGAAAGAAGAACAACCGTCTCGACGGTCTTTTCTTTGGGCAAACAAACCATGTCGCCCGTCTCACCATTGTAAAAAATCGGAAACTTGAATAGTATACTTTTGACCATACGGTCATTTCTACCTCTATCCTGATGTACCTCAATTTCCCTGATGAGGAGCTCATAAAACCGTCTTCTCTCCTCATCTGACATTTTCTCATACAACTTTTCAAAGTTCAATAATATGTCATAAACCTGTTGTGAAGAAAGTGCGTCTTGCTTTGCCTTCACCATCTTTCTTGTCACACCCCGTATGCTCTCCTCTATGCTATTAATCTTGTCATAGAGATTTGCCCAGCGCTCGTTCATATCCTCATACTTGCGTTCATAAAACCTGTCTGACACATCGAGTGCATCCATTTTCTCCTGTAGCTTATCCTTTGCTCCTTTCACCTGCCTGAGTTTTAATCTTAGCTGTTCTCTCTCAGCTTCTAGAGTACTGACATCTACTTTTCTGTCAATCTGCTCCATTATCATATCTCTGCAGGTTACTATTCACAGCCGATTTGGCGATTAAGTTTTAGAGAAGTCCTTTTGGGGGCTTCTTTTTCTTTGGCATAGTGCACTAATAATAGTGGTTATATTTGTTA
>Ga0256405_10007471_pt1 | contig 16424 bp, 19 predicted proteins | sample RumenRJG_02DNA_FD_189096 | JGI IMG/M metagenome (GOLD analysis project Ga0256405, IMG submission 189096) | Bovine rumen microbial communities from Lethbridge, Alberta, Canada - RJG_02 | ecosystem: Host-associated > Mammals > Digestive system > Stomach > Rumen | place: Canada: Alberta...
TATGCTTTACTTGAATGCGCCTCTTCCGGCAAAGAATGCTTACCATTTAATCCCTTGAGAATTTTAACGTCCTCAATCTTGCCTACAGTTTCATAGCTATACGCCACATTGTTTCCACTTGCAAAAGTACCTCTACCGCCCATTTCAATCGTCCACCCATTCAATTTCTTGTTCCACTTCCCAAAAACTCTTGCCGTCAAAAAGTTTTGCATTAAGAAAGGATTCTACCGGATAGTTTTTTCTATCTCCTGCTTGCTGCCACAAATAATCTTTGGAGGGTGGATCCCAACTGTCAAGAAAAAGCGTTAGTTTGTCATTAACTAAAAGTCCTTGCATAAAATACTTTATACCTTTATATACAAAAACTCTTTCATCTCCATAGTACAACCCATTGACAAATTCGTTCACATCTCCGTTAATCATTTTTAGGCACTCCTTTTAAATACTTTTTGTATTTATTGTATTCTTCTTCTGTTAGGAATCGCACTGAACGTTCTTTAAAATTATCCCTATAATATTCATGGACATGTAATATGTTTTCATGTCTGTTCCCGGTCAGTTTCGGTTCTGGGTGATACGCTATTTCATATTTAAGATAGTGTTCATTATCATAAATTCGCATCTCATGAAACGTTCCGTCTGGTTTAAGTTTAATATATGCTTTACTTGAATGCGCCTCTTCCGGCAAAGAATGCTTACCATTTAATCCCTTGAGAATTTTAACGTCCTCAATCTTGCCTACAGTTTCATAGCTATACGCCACATTGTTTCCACTTGCAAAAGAACCTCTACCGCCCATTTCGATTGACCCTCCTTGTTTTTTGATAGTCAATCGCCACGATATTACCTTGCATTTCGGGGAACGGATCTCCGAGACAAATAACAGCGGTGGGTCTTATCTTTTCCATCATAGCATTGTAACCGCGAAGAAAAGCCGTTTTATTACGTTTGCAACCTATCATTCCGATCGCCACAACAGCTCCTTCTTCTATGCCGTCAAAGCAGAAGTCGAAACTTGCGGTATCACTCCAACTGACTGTGGGCACGACAGTCAACCCTTTGCTCTGCCAATACGCTCCGCACCACCGGTTACGGAACACGTTGAACAACTGTATCGCCCGGGGCATTTCGGCATAAAGGCTGTAGTCCGGCGTCAACAAGAACTTATATTGACTGAGCCTATGAAGTGATTTATCAAAGTTATAATAAATCCCTTCCATTCGATAGTCGTCAATAAAGAAATGGACGCCCTTTGCTTTGTTTTCGTCGATATCGTTTGTCTTTATGTCAGTAAAACAAATCAAATCGACTTTGCTTACTTCAAGTTCGTTTTTACGGACAATAGGGATGTTCCACTTGCCGAACGCATCGAACTCATTGCGTAGAAAGGTCTGTTTTGACCTCGCTTCGATAGTGCGCATTTTGCACCTCCTTAAAAGATTTTTCGCCTTTTCTTGAAAGACAAAAGCAAATATCTTGACATAAAAGGAGGTTCTTGCTATAATGATAGTGTAGGTGTTATGTATAGCATCAACCGATTAACCTCGACTTAATTGTTGCAGCAATTTTGTTGGGGTTTTTCTTTTATGTTAATATTCTTTTTCGTTTTTTGATACCGAAACGGTATTTTATTATTGCCCTTTATATACCTCCATTAGTATTTTAGGCGCTTTTCCGCAGCGGATTTTGAAACGCCATAAGTTTCCATAATCTCCTCAACGGACATTCCTGCCGTTGCCTCATAAGGCATCATAACTTCCCCGGCAAGTGCCATTACGATCCATTCCAAACGTCTAAACGGAGGAGTTTCTTTTGTAAGTTGACGCGAAAAAATCGGCTTAAAACCCAATTTGTCCGCAAACGGATGCATGATCTCGTGCATTATATGCATCCTATGACCCCCGGTCTTCTTCTCAAATGCGCCTTGGTAGACGGACTCTTTTATCAAGATCAAGTAGCCGTCTTCCGTTTGGTTGCACTGTGCTGGAACAATACCGGGCAACTCGTCATTGTAGACAACCTCATAGCGGACATCACTAAACCCCTCCAACTCCGGTAGTCTGTCCAACAGCGAAATCGGATCTATCGGTTCATCCATTGTAAAGCCGCATATTGACCGAAACAATCTCGAAAACAGGCGAAGTTCAGGTCTACTCGTAGGCTTGGTTTCGTAGTCCATCAAGAGTCCTCCTTGTTCAACAGTTTCAAAATAGCTTCGGCAGTATCGTCATCAAGGTTTTCAAACGATCTCTGGAACTGAATAGCGAGCCTTCTCTGCGAATTAGACGCAGAAAAAAGATTGATTTTCATTTGTGTTTTCGACTCTTCGACAGCTGCCATTAGTTCCTGTTTCTCACTCTCATTCAAGTGATAATGCTTTATTAGTTCTGGTATCCATTCTTCGGGGACATTCTTTTTACCACTTTCCACTGCGGAAACAAATGGTACTTTTACTCCGAGAAATTTTGCGGTATCACCCATAACTTCGTGAAACCGAACTCGAAGTATACGCATAAACTCGCCGTATTTCGTATATGCCATAATCTTCATCCTCCTTTGATAGCATCATTATATCACGACTTATCCTATTTGTCAATAACTTTATTAACCTTTTTTTGGTTAATTTAAAAAATTAAAAAAACTATCGCAACGAACGATAGTTTTTTTGTTATCAAATAATCGATTATCTTATTATTTAGACAAATACTCGTCTATTGCCTTTGCGCCGATCTTGCCCGCACCCATTGCGCTTATTACGGTTGCCGAACCTGTTACCGCGTCGCCACCCGCAAATACGCCCCTTTTGGACGTTACGCCGTTTTCGTCGACGATTATACCCCCGCGAGCGTTTACTTCAAGCCCCGCAGTAGTATTTTTAATTAAAGGATTAGGCGAAGTCCCTATGGCGATAATTACCGTATCTAAAGGAATATCAAACTCGCTTCCTTTAATTTCAACGGGACGACGGCGACCTTTTGCGTCGGGTTCTCCAAGTTCCATTTTAACGCAACGAAGTCCGACTACGCTTCCGTTTTTGGGATCTCTCGGATCGTCGGGGTTGTTATATCCCAATACTTCTATGGGATTTGTCAAAAGTCTAAATTCGACGCCTTCTTCCTTTGTATGTTCGACTTCTTCTTGACGAGCGGGTATCTCTTCCATAGACCTTCTATAAACGATATAAACTTTATCCGCGCCAAGTCTTACTGCGGTACGAGCGGCGTCCATAGCGACGTTACCACCGCCGACGACCGCAACCGAACCGCCTTTCATTATAGGGGTTTTAGAGTCTTCTCTATACGCCTTCATTAAATTTGAACGAGTAAGATATTCGTTTGCCGAATATACCCCTTTTAAAGACTCCCCTTTTATATTCATAAACGACGGTAAACCTGCTCCGCTACCGATAAATACGGCTTGATACCCCATGTCGAATATCTCGTCAACGGTCAACGTTTTACCGATCACGACGTTAGTTTGAAAATCTACGCCCAAATCTTTTAAACTTTGAATTTCTTTACCGACTATACTTTTAGGTAATCTAAACTCGGGTATACCGTAGACCAAAACACCGCCCGCAGTATGTAACGCCTCGAATACCGTAACCGAATATCCCTTTTTAGCAAGATCGCCGGCGCAAGTAAGTCCCGAAGGACCCGATCCGACTACCGCGACTTTTTTGCCGTTAGGGGTGGGCTTATTAACGACCTTATTGCCGTGTTCAAGATGATAGTCGGCAACGTATCTTTCGAGTCTACCGATACCGACAGGCTCGAATTTTATACCCATAGTACATTTACTTTCGCATTGACTCTCTTGGGGACAAACTCTACCGCAAACCGCCGGAAGGGACGACGACAAAGAAATGATATTGTAAGCCTTTTCAAAATCGCCTTTTTTAACTTGGGCAATAAAGTCGGGTATATTGATATTGACGGGACAACCGCTTACACAAGGACGATTTTTGCAGTTTAAGCATCTTCCCGCTTCGGCAATAGCCGTTTGTTGGTCGTAACCTTTAGCAACTTCTTTAAAATTATGTGCTCTTTCTTCGGGCGACTGTGAAGGCATTTGATGTTTTTTTGGTTCTATTGCCATAGTTACTCTCCTTTTTTCATCAAATTACAATGATTATCACGGGCAACTTTTTCAAAGTCGAAATAAGTCCTGCCCCTTGCCATCGCTTCGTCAAAATCCACTTCGTAACCGTTAAAGTCGGGACCGTCTACGCAAGCGAACTTGGTTATTCTACCATTTGGCGTATTCAAACTTAATCTACACCCGCCGCACATACCCGTGCCGTCTATCATGATAGGGTTCATCGAAACGGTAACGGGAACGCCGAAAGGCTTTGCGGTGATAACGACGTATTTCATCATTATCAAAGGTCCGATGGTTATTATCTCGTCAAACTCCACGCCTTTTACTAACATTTCTTTAAGCGGAACGGTAACGTTGCCCGCTCTTGCGTAACTGCCGTCGTCGGTCATTACGATAAGTTCGTCCGAACACTCTTTAAACTCGTCTTCTAAAATCAACAAGTCTTTATTGCGGAAACCAATGATCGAAACGACTTCCGTCCCCGCTTCCTTAAACGCCTTAGCAACGGGAAGGGCTATCGCACAGCCAACGCCGCCACCGACGATACAAACCTTTTTCTTGCCCGCTATTTCGGTAGGACGACCCAAAGGACCTACAAAATCCGAAATAAAATCTCCCTTTTGCTTGTCGTTAAGCGCCATCGTGGTACCGCCTACGACTTGAAAGATTATGGTAACTCCGCCCGTTTGCTTGTCGGTATCGGCAATAGTCAAAGGGATACGCTCGCCGTCTTCGTCCACGCGTAAAATAATGAATTGCCCCGCTTTTGCTTTATTTGCGACCAATGGGGCTTTTATTTGCATACTCGTAACCGTGGGGTTGAGTATTTTCTTTTCTAAAATCTCAAACATAAAATCTCCTCAAACATTACTTTTTTTATTAGTAATTATCATTATTATAGCAAAACAAACTTTGCCAACGCAAACTTAAACGGCTATTGACGAATAAAAATACAATATTTTTTATTTTTTTACGTTGTTTTTATTTTTTTTGACAAAAGTCTTTGAATTTATGCAAATATTAAAAAAATGAGTCCGTTTCAAGACTCATTTTTATTTTTACCTATGTACTAACTAAACGATCGTTAATTAGATCTTTTTATAAAAAATCTCAATACTACCTTGATAAACTCGGGCGGATTAACGCAAATGAATTTCAATTAGACCTCCTTTTGGAATACTCTGAAAATCAACGCGTCGCCTTTGTCTATTTTTATAACAATTTTACTATCGACAGCGTAGTTAGATACGCCTATCGTGTTGAACATATCGAACTCGGCGTCGTTTATCTCGTACCCCAGACCTTCTGTAGATAGTATATGCACCTTTTCTTGATAAGGTACGATAGAGATCAAATCTCCTTGAGAAACGTCAAGTTCGAACGTGCTGTTTGCGTAATACGCGTCAAAATCGTCCCCGCATATAACGCACTTAACGCCCATTACCGCGGCTATTGCGATAAGTCGCATATTGTATAAAACGTGATCCATTCTACCGCCCGAAGCACCGTAGATGTAAAGTTTGCGAAAACCCGCGCTTATTGCGTACTTGATGGCAAGTTCGCCGTCCGTTTGATCTTTGTTTTTGTTAAATTTGATTATCTCCACTCCGTCGGCGATATTCTTTGCGCTATCTAAATCGCCTACGACGACTTGGGGACGATAGCCTTTATCTACCGCCTTATTGTAACCGCCGTCGGCGGCAATGATAAAATCTTGCTCTATCTTTCTATTAAAATCATAATTTAATACTATCGCCGCGCTTTTCATAATCACTCCTTTTGACCTTTTAAAACTGATATCGTCTTTTGGGGATCTTTGGAACGGAATACCGAACTACCGCCGACCAATACGTTTACCCCGCTATCGACTATCTCTTGAGCGTTTTGTTCGGTAACGCCACCGTCAAGTTCTATCTCGCCGTCATACCCCAAAGCACGTAATTCTTTGACCTTACTTAATACGTCGGGGATAAACTTTTGACCGCCAAACCCCGGATATACACCCATTATAACTATTATGTCGATTTTTTTCAAGTAGGGAATTACAAGTTGAACGCTTTTATCGGGATTTAATACCAAACCACATTTTTTGCCTTTCTCTTTTATAAGTTCGAGAGCCTTTCCCACGTCGTCGCTCGCTTCGGGGTGAAAGGTAACTATATCCGCGCCCGCGTCGCAAAACGCTTGAACGTATCTTTCGGGTTTTATTATCATAAGATGCACGTCCAAAGGCAAACTCGTATATGGTCTTACCGCTTTACACATAGGCATACCAAACGTTAAATTGGGAACGTAAACTCCGTCCATTACGTCAAAATGTATATAGTCCGCACCCCAATTTTCGGCAGAGCGAACGGACTGCCCCATGTTGGCAAAATCTCCGGATAAAATACTCGGCGCAACCTTAACTTTCATAAATATCTCCTTGGTCAATTAATTTTTCTCAATTCCTGCATTTCTTGGAATATACTCAAATACCTTTGATACCTATCTTTGTCCAATTCCCCTTTTGCGACCATTTCTTTTATAGCGCACTCGGGTTCTTTGGTATGAGTACAAGTGGAAAACTTGCATTTGCTTCTTAAATAAAAATCGGGATAGTATAAAGCGAGATGATTTTCGTCAAAGCCTTCCAAAGATAACAAAGAAAAACCGCAAGTATCGTAAATATTTAGGTCATCTCTTACCTTGTATATCTCGACGTGTCTCGTCGTGTTTCTGCCCCTTTGTATTTTGGATAGACCGCCGACTTGCAAATTAAGTCCGCAAAGAGCGTTTAGCAAACTCGTTTTGCCTACCGCCGACTGCCCCGCAAAACATACGTTGCCCGTCAAACGATCGGATAATTCTTTTACACCAAGTCCGCTCTCGGCGGAAACTTGGCTAACCGTATAATATTTACCGTAAACTTTTTGACAATAATCGTATTCTTTGGTATCTATATCGCATTTATTTACTACTATCTCGGCTTCGACGTCGTTTTCTTCACAAAACACCAATAATTTGTCAAGTAAAATATAGTCGGGTTCGGGAATAGACGAAACGACCAAAAGCAACTTATCTACGTTGGAAACGTAAGGACGGGTAAATAGATTTTTACGCTCTTTAACGTCAAAAACGTACCAAACGCCTTTTTCTTGTTTTAGTACGACTTCGTCTCCGACGTATAGTTTTTGATCTCCTCGTTTGAGTAAACCGCGGGCTTGACAGCGTAATACCCCTTTTGTCGTAGATACGGAGAAAACGCCCGCGACCCCTTTTATTATTGTTCCGTCCAATTTTTTATCCAAGATACTTTCTCCTTAACTGTCCGCAAGCGCCGTCTACGTCTTCGCCCATTGTGCGCCTAATAGTACAAGATACGCCCTTTGCCGTAAGCATATCCGCAAACTCTTGCACTTTTGAGCGCGGTGTGCCTTTTAATCCCCTTTCTTTGACGTAATTTAAGGCGATCAAATTGACGTGAGAGGGAAATCCCTTAACGAGTTCGGCTAATTTATCCGCGCACTCTTTAGAGTCGTTTACGTCGCTTATCAAAGAATACTCGAATATAACTCGCCTTCCCGTCGCTTTAAAATATTTTTTTGCCGAAGCGATTATCTCGCTTATCGGATGCGCTTTGTTGACGGGCATTATCTTTTCTCTTATCTTGTCGTCGGGCGCGTGCAAAGAAAACGTCAAAGTTACCCAAAGCCCGTCGTTTATCAATTTATCTACCCCGTCAACAAGTCCGCAAGTGGATAAACTTATATTGCGATAGGAAATATTCAAAGATTTTTCGTCGTTTAGTTTGCGTAAAAAATCAGCGACTTCGGCGTAATTGTCAAACGGTTCTCCGCTTCCCATCAAAACTACGTTGGTGATCGCTCTTTTGTCTTTATTACCGCCGTTGTCGCGATTTGCGACTAAAACTTCGGATAATATCTCGCCCGAAGTCATATTGCGAACTAACCCGTCAAGTCCCGACGCACAAAAAGCGCAATTCATACGACAACCGACTTGGGTAGATACACAAATGGTATTGCCGTACTTGTATTTCATAACGACCGACTCAATAATATTGCCGTCGTTTAACGCAAACAAATATTTGACCGTACCGTCTTTTGACGTCAATTTTTTGACTATCTTTACCCCTTGCGCCGTATAGTCTTGGGACAATTTTTCTATAAAAGATTTTGGCAAATTGGTCATTTCTTCTAATTCTTTACCCAAAATTATACCTTCATAAAGTTGAGTGGCTCTAAAAGGTTTTTCGTCAAGCGACGAACAAAGTGTTTTTAATTGTGCTAAATCGTATCCGCTTAAACACGCTTTCATATTATTCTTTTATAAATCGAGCGACAAAAAATCCGTCGTTGCCCTTGTCGTCGTTAGTAAACGTTTTATAATGTCTATCGTCCATCAACTGCGAAGGATAGGGTTTATAATTATCGTGCGTTTGCAAAAACTTTTTGACTATCTCTTGATTTTCGCTTTTTAAATTGCTACAAGTACTGTAAACCAAAGTTCCGCCCTTTTTAACGTATAAAGAAGCGTTTGACAACAAAGTAAATTGCAAGTCGTTTAGTTCGTTTATAGACGCTGCCGAACGGTTAATGAGTATGTCGGGGTTAGAAGCAACTACTCCGACGCCCGAACAAGGGGCGTCAACTAAAACGTAAGAAAACCTATCGAGATACTCTTTATTTATTTGTGTTCCGTCCCAAACCTTGGTTTTTATGTTCTCCACTTGCATACGACGGGCATACTTGTTTATAAGTTCAACTCTATGCTCGTGTACGTCTTCGGCATAAACGGTTATCTCGGGATTTTTTTCCGCCAAATAAACGCTTTTACCCCCCGGACCCGCACAAACGTCCAATATATCGTCGGTCGCTTTGTCTTTACATAAAACGTCGCAAATAAGCAAACTGTCCAAAGCCATTACGGTGCCTTTGCCTTGCAAAATAAAGGGGGCAAACGGCTCGGTGGACGAAACCAAATATCCGTGAGAGGTAGGTTTACCCTTTTCGGTTAATATACTTTGGAAATCCTTATCCGTTATCCTTTGATTTAGACGTATATGCGTGTTTTTATGTTTTTTGCCGATAAGTCGTAAGGCTTCTTGCTCTCCGTAATCGGAAAAATATTGCATAATAAGCCAAACGGGATAATTTGAAGTAAAAGACAATCTTTCAAATTTATCTTGGGGCAAAAAGTCTTTTTCTTTGATATAATTTTTTAAAGTCGCGTTGACGAATCCCGCTTGTTCCTTTTTGACCGTTTTGGTAAGTTCAACGCACTCGTTTACCGCAGCGTAATCGGGGTATGAATCCGAATATTTGATAAGATACATTCCTATACGCAAAATGGTGCGTATATTGGGGCGCGGTGACTTTTTGCAAAGTCTTGCGAGCATCACCGAAAATTCTTCGTGTTTTTCCACTACCCCGTAAACCAAACGTGTTAATGTCGCTCTATCCTTGCCGTTTAAAAAGGAAGAAAAAGAAGGTAACGCTTGGGATAAATAAGCGCCTTCTTTATATATCTTATTGAGCGTTTCGTAAGCAAAGGTCAAAATATTATTCATCTATCTTACCTAAAACCACGCCGTTAAGGTCGTGAGCGTTGATATAATCGGACGCTTTCATCTTTTTTCCGCCGCCCGCTTGGATAACGTCAAGGTCGAGAACGCCTTTACCGCAACCTACTAAAACGTGTTTTTGGGGCGTTACTTTGACTTCCCCGATTTTTAAATTATAGTCGTTAGATAATACATGCGCACTATGTATTTTGAATATATTGCCGTCGGGTAAATAAGTAAAAGAAGACGGCCAAGGATTATACGCGCGTATTTCGTTTTTTAAAGTCGTTGCGTCCTTGGAAAAATCCAAAAGACCGCTGTTTTTTTCGAGTTTTTTACAAAAAGTCGCCTTTTCGTGGTCTTGTTTGGTAAACGTCGCCGTACCGTTAAAAATCTTTTCTAACGCAATATCGAGTGCGTTTGCGCCGATAATAGACAACCTATCGAACAATTCGCCCGCAGTTTCGTTTTCTCCTATATCCACCGTTTGACAAAGTATCACGTCGCCCGAATCCATTTCGTATTCGGTACGCATTATACTAACGCCCGTTTGTTTATCTCCGTTTAAAATTGCGCTCTGTATCGGCGCTGCGCCACGGTACAAAGGGAGTAGTGACGCGTGAACGTTGATAACACCGTATTTGCAAAGTTCCAAAACGTTACGTCTTAAAAACTGCCCGAAAGCGCAAGTTACTATAACGTCGGGGGCGTAATCGCAAAGAGCGGCAAAACCGTCGTCTCGGCTTATACTCTCAAATTGATAGACGGGAAGAGATAACTCCAACGCTCTTTTTTTTACGGCGGGGGACGTTACCCTTTTGCCCATAACTCTATCGGGTTGGGTAAATACGGCGACTTGATATTTTTTTGCCAAAACTTCTAAAGACGGTATGGCAAAATCGGGGGAAGCGCAAAATGCGATTTTCATTTGGTAACCGCCTTATCGTAGAATAAAATGCCGTCAAGGTGATCTATCTCGTGGCAACAAACTCTTGCGTTAAAACCTTCTAACTCTTTAATATGCTCCACGCCGTTACGGTCGAAATATTTAAGTTTTATATAGTGCGGGCGTTTGACTTCCTTCCAATTATTGGGGCAAGACAAACAACCTTCGGTCATGACTTCTTCTCCCGAAGATTCTAAAATAACGGGGTTGATTATCTCTAAAAGTTCCTTATCGTTTATCAAACAAATGGCAAAACGGCGCATAAGACCGATTTGGGGCGCGGCAAGACCAACGCCTTCGGCAGCCATTAGAGTTTCGAGCATATCGTCTAATATCCTACCGAGTTTTGCGTCGAAAGCGGTAACTTCTCTACAAGTTTTACGAAGCAAAGGATCTCCGTCTTTTACAATATCTCTTTTAGCCATAATCTTCTCCTTTAACTTAAATTTTGCGGATCTTGTTCCACGAACACGCTAACGTCCCTTAACGGATTTTGTTTTACGACGTCGTAGATCTTACGCATTATCTCGTCTTCTCTCTCTCGGGAAAGTTTTATCATTATTTGATAGCGGAATTTGTTTTCTATCCGCTTGACGGGGCTTTTCATCGCCTTTAAAGAAACGAAATCTCCGTCGTAATTTTTGGATATAGTCCTTATATTTTCCATTACCGTTTTACAACAAGAAAACACTTTGTCTTCGTTCTCGCTTGTAAAAAGTATTCTTACTATCTTGGTAAACGGCGGAAACTTGGTAACTTCTCTTACGTTTATCTCCTTGCGATAAAAACCTTCGTAATCGTATTTTGACGCAAAATAGAAAACGTAATGATTTGGGGAATAACTCTGCAATACCACGTTACCGCTTAATTCGTCTCTTCCCGCCCTTCCCGCAACTTGCGTAACGAGTTGGAAGGTACGTTCGATACTCATATAGTCCCCGATATACAAACTCATGTCCGCGTCAAGTATGCCTACAAAGGTAACTTTTGGGAAGTCGTGTCCCTTTGCTATCATTTGAGTGCCTACCAAAACGTCGGCTTCTCCGTTACGGAAGGAAGTCAATATCTCCAAATGACTGCTTTTTCCGCGGGTAGTATCGTTATCCATACGCAAAAAACGCGCTTTGGGAAATCTTTTCTTTAAGTCCGAAACTATTTTTTCGGTGCCGTCCCTACCGTATCTTATAGTGTCGCTACCGCACTTGGGACAAGTTGACGGAACGGTAAATTGCGCCCCGCAATAATGGCATTTTAACCTATTGTCTTCTCTATGCAACGTTAAAGAAACGTCGCAATTTGAACATTTTAAGACGTGTCCGCATTTTCGACACATCATAAAGGACGAATATCCACGGCGGTTTAGAAAAACCATCGCTTGTTCGCCTTTTGACAATGCGTTTTCTATCCCTTGTAAAAATGCGTCGCTGAATATGGAACGGTTGCCCTTTTTTATCTCCATACACATATCGACGACCTTTATCTCGGGCATAACGCGATGATTTACGCGGTTTGGCATATTTATCAAGGTAGATTTGCCTTGCGTCGCCTTATAATAACTTTCGATAGACGGCGTTGCCGACCCCTTGACCAACTTTGCGCCGTTGTACTTTGCTCTAAATTCGGCAATGACCGACGTATTATAACGGGGGTTAGATTCGCTATAATAAGACCCGTCGTGTTCTTCGTCGATTATTATGATACCCAAATTTTTAAGTGGCGCGTATATCGCCGAACGAGCGCCGACCGCTATCTTTGCTTGACCGCGTAAAAGTCTTAACCACTCGTCCAACCTTTCTCCCGCCGATAGACCGCTGTGTAAAAGTGCGACCGTATCGCCGAATCTTCCCCTAAATCTATTCATAGTTTGCGGAGTCAAGGAAATTTCGGGAACGAGCATTATTGCGGTACGACCTTCTTTTAACGTTTTTTCGATACAAGAAAGATAAACTTCGGTCTTTCCGCTACCCGTTACGCCAAACAATAAAAACTCGCCGTCTTTATTTAGAATAGCGTCGACCGCTTTTCGTTGATCTTGGGTAAGCGATAAATCGGGCGCCGAACCTTTTAAACCTTCGTAAGGCTTGCGATTAACGTTTATCTCGAAAGTCTCTATAAAACCTTTTTCTTTTAAAGCGTTTATAGGGGACGAGCCGAACTCTTCGCTTAAAGCCGAAGTCCACTCCCACTCCAAAGTAGAAAGCTTGGCGATCATACCCCTTTGAGCGACGGCGTTGGATTTTATTTGAGATAACATCTCGTCAAGGGATAAATCTTTGCTTAACCTTGCCGCCGTTTTGAATTTTTCTTTTATTCTGCCACCCCTTAATTGGGACGGGATAAACAGTCTTAATATATCGGCTTTACGAAGATCGTATTTATCTTGCATAAATGCCAATAGATCTATCATTTCGGGTATTACGGCGGTAAAATCGTCGGCGCGAGCGGCGATAGGTTTAAGATCTTTATATTCGGACTTTTCCTTTATCCCTACGACAAAACCTTCGGTATACATTTTACCGAAAGGGATCTTGACTCTGTCCCCCAAAGATATTTGTAGATCTTGGGGTATAGAATAGTCGAATATTTTATCTACTTCCGCCGCCGATAAATCGACGATCACTTCCGCGACCATATCTCTAATACTTTGTCTAAAATAATGTTTGCGACCTTATTTTTGGGTAAAAGGTCGTATTTTTGCATTTGCCCGTCCTTGCTTATCAAGGTTACGATATTGGTATCTACGTTAAATCCCGCGCCTTCTTGCGTAACGTCGTTGGCTACGACTAAATCGGCGTTTTTGCTCTTTAATTTTCCGATGGCGTTATCAAGCAAGTTTTCGGTCTCCGCACTAAATATTACCAATATTCTATCCCCTTTTATCTCGCCGACCGCTTTCGCTATATCCTTGGTCTTAACGAGTTCCAACGTCAAAGTTTGGCTTTTTATCTTGTTTTGCGCGACCTTAACGGGCGTATAATCGGCGGGCGCTGCGGCTTTGATTATTACGTCTTGTTCCATGGTCAAACTCAAAACCTTATCGTACATATCTTGAGACGATACAACGTCCACACGGTTTATATATTTTGGAACGGGTGCGGTAACCCGACCGCAAACCAAAGTAACTTCGGCGCCCCTTTGATAGGCTTCGTCCGCAAGGGCAATACCCATTTTTCCGCTTGAAAAGTTGGATATATATCTTACGCCGTCTATACTTTCGACCGTAGCGCCTGCGGTAACCAAAACTTTTTTACCCAAGTAGTCGGGGTCGACTTTCAATAAGTCCAAAACGTATTTTACGATAACGTCGGGTTCGGGTAGTCTGCCTTTACCTACGTCTCCGCAAGCAAGTTCTCCCGACGCTGATTCGATAAACTTGACCCCGCGTTCTTTTAATATCCTTTCGTTTTCCAAATACGCTTGATCGGTTATCATGCCCGTGTTCATAGCGGGGGCAAAAACCTTGATACCCTTGCAAGCCATAATGGTGGTAGTAAGCATATCGTCCGCTATGCCCCTTGCCACTTTGCCGACAAAGTCCGCAGTCGCAGGTGCGACAAGTACCAAATCCGAAGATTTAGCCAAAGAAATATGCTCTACTTCAAAAGGAAAATCGCGTGAAAACATATCCGTTATCACGCGATTACCCGACATGGTTTCCATAGTCAACGGCGTTATAAACTTGGTAGCGGCGTCGGTCATAACGACCGTAACGTCCACCCCCGCACGTTTTAAAGCGCCCGCGATTGTCGGCGCCTTATAAGCGGCAATACCGCCCGTAACGCCCAAAAGCACTCTTTTTCTCATTAGTCTCTAATGATCAAAACTTTACCTTCGTAAATTTCCTTTGCGGCGACGGAGATAGGTTTTAAATTATTCTCTTTGAGATAGTCGCCTTCTTGTTGCATAAGATCTCTTGCTCTTTTGCTTACGGCGCAAACGAGTTCGTAACGACAGTCTGCCATTTTAATGATTTTATCAATAGGTGGATCTACTAACATAATTAATTCTCCTTAATTAACGATTTGATTTTTGAAATATTGTTGCAAACCAGCAACTCTTCTACCTTGCGACCTTGTCTTTCGCTCGATAAGATCTTTTGTACTTGCTCGGCGCATACGTTTACGTCGTCGTTTACCACAACGTAGTCGTAGTGGACCGCCATTTCGGTTTGGTATCTAAACGTCGAAAGTCTTTGGTCGACTTCGGCTTTGCTTTCGCTTGCGCGTTTGGTAAGTCTTTGACTCAACACTTCAAAAGACGGCGGAAGGATAAATATAAGTATCGCTTCGGGGTATTGTTTTTTGATATTTAGTGCCCCTACCGCTTCGACGTCCAAAACGACGTTGTCTCCGCCTTTTGTTATGCGGTCTATCTCGCTTTTAAGCGTGCCGTAACGATTACCGCTAAACTCGACGTGTTCGATAAAAGCGTTTTTCCTTAACAACTCGTCAAACTCTTCGTTAGTGCGATAGTAGTAGTTTACTCCTTCGACTTCGCCGGGGCGAGGTCTTCTTGTGGTAACGCTTACCGATAACTTAAAGTCTTGATTCTTCTCTTTAAAGATACCGTGTATCGTGCTTTTGCCGACTCCCGAAGGACCGGATAAAATCAATAGTAATCCTTTCATCTTTACTCAATGTTTTGCACTTGCTCGCGCAGTTTTTCCAATTCGTTTTTCAACGAAACGACGGTATTTATAAGGGTCGTATCGTTGGCTTTGCTACCAAGCGTATTGACTTCCCTATTCATCTCTTGTAATAAAAAGTCAAGTTTTTTGCCGACGGGTGAAGACGACTCTAACAAAGACTCGAATTGCTCGATATGAGAGAATAATCTGTTTATCTCTTCGTCAACGTTGACTTTGTCCGAATAGAACGCAACTTCGTTTAACAAACGGGCTTCGTCCGGCTCTATCTCTTTAAGATAATCCGAAACTCTCTTTTTAAGTTTTTCCCTAAATTCGTCAACAACGACGGGGGCGCGCATTTTAGCGCACTCGGCAAGTTCGGCGATCCTTTCCAAATGATTTGTCAAAACGCCTTTTAAAGTTTGACCTTCCCTTGCTCTCATCTCTTTTAACGAAGTAACTGCGGACTCTAATGCGACTGACAATAAAAGTTGCAATTCTTCTTCGGACGCTTCGTCTTTATCTTCGACTATAACGGCGGGCAACTTAAATAGATCTTTAACGCCCAAATCGTTGGGAACGCCGTATTCGCTCGATATCGATTTTGCAAGTTGGATATAATTTTGAGCGGCGTCTTTATCTACCGTATATTTTTTGGTGGCAACGCCTTCTCTACCCAAAGAGATAGTACACTCGATATGACCCCTTGAAAAAGCCGTTTGCAAGGTCTTGCGAATATAATCTTCGGCAAAATTGAAGGAAGCGGGCGTACGCAAATAAAGGTCCAAAAAACGATGGTTGACAGACTTTAATTCCACGACGACGTTCCTTTCTTCCAACGCCATTTCGCCTTTGCCAAAACCCGTCATACTATACATAGCCTACTCCTTTACAAAATAAAACTTAATTATTAAAAATAATTTTAATACATAAATAATGACTTGTCAACTGATTATAATTATATCGGAGTGGATCTAACGCATTTATTTACGCAGTTAAACGATTTTACCTTAGGTACTTGAAAACATTTTATTAACACAAGAATTATTAAAAGACTGATGCAATAAGGATTTCATTGTTTGAGTTTAACTGCTTGAACGAAAACCTCGATATGCATACGCTTACGCAGTGAATATCCGATTGAGGCACTATTAACTCAAATAGCAATCCCGGTTTCGACAACAGTG
>Ga0256405_10007472_pt1 | contig 16423 bp, 24 predicted proteins | sample RumenRJG_02DNA_FD_189096 | JGI IMG/M metagenome (GOLD analysis project Ga0256405, IMG submission 189096) | Bovine rumen microbial communities from Lethbridge, Alberta, Canada - RJG_02 | ecosystem: Host-associated > Mammals > Digestive system > Stomach > Rumen | place: Canada: Alberta...
AAGCAGCAGCAGAAGCGGAAGTGTTTCCTGTTGAAGCACAAATTATAGCGCCCGAACCCGATTCTTTTGCCTTTGTGACAGCCATTGTCATCCCACGGTCTTTAAAACTTCCCGTCGGGTTACAACCCTCAAATTTTAAGTAAATTTCGGCATCAAGTCCGATTTTTTTTGCCAAATTATCCGCTTTAATAAGCGGTGTATTGCCCTCATTTAAGGTTACAACAGGTGTTGAATCTGTAACTGGCAAATATTGTCTGTATTTGTTAATTAATCCTTCGTACATATTTCCCTCTTTTCTTTTTTATTATTTTACTACAAAAAAAATCCCCGCTTGTGCGGGGTAAAATCTGTTAGGAATTAGGAATAGGAATTAAATGTTCTCTCTGCTATTTAAACGGATTGTAAATCTCTCTCTTAGACCGTTCCTCGCATTAAACGGTACCGTTCGCAATTAACCTGAATATTCATTACAGGTATAATTGCTCACTTTCGCTTGCGCTCATACCTCTGCTCGGAACTCTCTCGTGTTTACTTAATGTTCTCTCATATATATAAAGTATATACTGCTTTATATATTTCAGGAGAACAAATTTTTGTAACAAAAGTTAATATATATACTCAAGGATATACCTTTAAAATCTTTTATGATAAAATTGCGAGGCGAGAATCTAATTAAGGAGGTTTATTATGCAAGTAAATTCAATTGATAGTACGAGTTTTGGGCATGTTGTTAACAAAAAATTGCCATATTACGGACCGGTAAAAAATACCTTCAAAAGACAGGCAACTATAGCGGAAGCAGACCATCTTGAAGCAATAGCAAGAGCACATTATATGAAATTTGAAAAAGCAGAAGGTGCACTTGATGACATTGGAGAAATTGATTCTCCTAAGAAAGTTTGGCAACTTATAAAAACATTTGCTAAAATGGGGTATCACAAACTGCAAAGTGCAGATTACATTGCTAATTCGCATCACATAAGACACAGTTTGGACAAAAAACTGAGCACAAACCTAAAAAAACTTGATAAATAAATAATTCATACGTACAAAAAGGTGCATAGAAATATGCATCTTTTTAATTGCTTTTTTCAGCCATATCAAGAAATTCAAGCAAACTGACAACCTTGGTTTTTTTATTATTAATCAATTTTAAACCTTGTTTTAAACCTAATATACAAGCCGGACAAGAGGTTATGACATAATCGGCATTTGTATCCTGAATATTCAGTGCTTTATTTTTTGAGATTTCTTTTGAAAGTTCTCTGTTTTTTAGTGCAAAACTTCCTGCAAATCCGCAACATTCATCATAATCAGCCATTTTAACGTATTCAACATTTGCGCAATTTGAAATAATTTTTTCAAAAAATGTGTCGCTTTTCAAATGACATGGCTTGTGAAAAGTTACTTTTACAGGCTTTTTAAACTCAAATTTCAAACCTTTCAGCGCAATAATATCGCCCCAGTTTAGCAGTTTTTCGGTTGTTATATTGCAGCCAAAATATTTTTTATAAGAAAGCAGAGTGCTTTCACAACTTGCGCAGTCGGTTACAAGATAATCGTAATCTGCGTTCAGTTTTTCGATATTTGTTTTTGCGCTTTGTTCAAATCTTTCCATGTTGCCTTCCGATAAAAACGGCAGACCGCAACAGTCAAAATCAGGTGAAATTATTTCTATATCACTATCGTTAAAGATTTTATTCAGATATTTGCCGGTATTTGGGGAAATTTGGTTTACACAGCCCTTGAAATACATAATAGACAATGCACTCTCCGTCGCATTTTTTAAAGGGAGAGGGGGATTAAATATCCCCGACATTATCTTTATCATATTAGAAAACACAAATCTGCTTTGGAAAAAATTAATAATTTTACCCAAAACCGTATTTTTCATGTATTCGTGTTTTGCGCAGTTGATGATCTCAAGCGCATCAATTCCTGCAGGGCAAAAGTCGGTGCATTTACCGCATTTCAGGCACATATCGATGTATTTGTTGATATTTTTTGAAAGTTTGAGTTCACCCTGCGTAACACCATGGAGCATCAAAAACTTCCCTCTGCTTACAGTACAGTCGTTTTTAGTCAGTTTATAGACAGGGCAGGCAATTTGACACTGACCGCATTTTGAGCATTTGGAAAGTTCTTTTTCGTAGTCTTTGAGAGTTTTCATAATGAAATCATAGCATAAATTGTAAACAATTTTTAATAAACCGCTAAAAATATTAAACTTTTCATCTTGCATGTCCGACAAGTTAGATAACTAATATTAAAAGAGGACTATATCATGGCAGAAAATTCACAATTCAGTTTCAACAGACCTTATAAACCTTTCGGGTTTAACATTCAGGTGCCGGAAAGAACAATTCAGCAGGCAGGTCAGTCTTTGGAAAATTTAATCAAAGCACCGACCGAACCGTTGTTCAATTTCCTTGAAGAAAATGAAGAAGTATTTAACGGTGATGTGGCGTTTGAGATTAACAAGACTGTGGCGCAGAACTTTACAATAGGTTCATTGATGCGTTTGGAAGACGAAAAAGTCAACGGTAAACAGTCAAAAATTGATATGCATTTCTAAAGCCCGAGCAGAGCCACGAAGCAAAAAACTTTAACAACGGAGAATCTTTTGATTCGCCGTTGTTGTTTACATTGTAAATTATGTTTTGAACACAGGTGTGAAACATCACACCCTACCTTACATATTGGTGCAAAAAATTGCACCCTACTTTTTATCCTCATTCTTTTCGTCGTTTTCAGGAACGATTATCATTTCTTCACCGCTCGGGTCATGGAACCAGTTTGTTACCCCATCAATGCGCACTTTCTTGTCAAATTTGCCTTTGAACAAATTTTCTTTTTTATCTTTTCTCATTGTTATTTCCCTAATTCGTTTGCTTTTTGGGTGGTTTTGTCTATGACATCATAAAAGACTTTTGTGCTGTCGTATTTTTTCATCTCCTGAATCCCGACAAAAGTGCATCCGCCTTTGGTTGCAACATTATCTATTAAGGTTTGAACAGGTGTTTCCCCTCTGTTAAAGACCATTTGGGCAGAACCAAGTGCCGTCTGGGTTGCAAGAGTTAGTGATTTTTCGTATTCAAGCCCTAATTTTTCGCCGGCACGCGCCATATCTTCTATTACCTGATAAAAAAATGCAGGCCCTGAACCTGAAATCGCCGTAACAATATCCATTTGTTTTTCGGTTACATCAATACATTTGCCGATAGAAGAAAGCAGATTTTCAATAAATTTTACATCATCGTCTGCCGCCTTTGAACCTGCACAAATCCCGAACATCCCAAGTTTCACAAGTGCAGGAGTGTTTGGCATAATTCTTACTACTTTTGCGCTTTTTAAAATGTTTTCTATCTTAACGGTCGTTAAACCTGCACAAATTGAAACAACAAGTTTTTCAGGGGGAATCAAATCCTTTATACCATCTAAAACCTCGACAGCCTGATTTGGTTTTACAGCAATAAAAACAACATCAGACTCATCTGCAAGTTTTTTGTTGTCACAGTAAACTTCAATACCAAGCCGTTGTGAAGCCGATTTTGCAAATTCTTCATTAATTTCCGAGCCGACAACATTGTAATTATCCTTGATTGCGCTTATAATTGCACCCGCCATTTTTCCGCATCCGATAAAACCGATTTTCTTCATAATATGTAACCATTCCTTTTCTGTTTTGTTGACTATTAGTTTTTTTTACTATAACATCTGAATTATACGATAAAAATAGCAAAGGAAATAAAAAATGAAACGTACACTAGAAGGAACTAAAAGAAAAAGACAGAATGTAAGCGGATTCAGAGCAAGAATGGCAACTCCGGGCGGCAGAGAAGTTTTAAACAGACGCCGTGCAAAAGGTCGTCATAAATTAGCTATCACTGCAAAGGAAAGAGCATAACATTTTTGTGGTATTGCAAAGGGGGATTAAGTGCTTCCAAAACAATATCGTTTAAAAAAAAGAACCGCTTTCAAAGCAACATATAAAGTTAAGCACTCCTCCCATTCGGGTGGAGTAACTTTGTTTGCAGGGATAGAAAAACAGGAAGAAACACCCACAAAAGTCGGGTTTGTGGTGAGCAAAAAAGTTCACAAAAGAGCAGTTAAAAGAAATCGTTTGAAGCGTCTGTTAAGAGAGAGTTACAGGCAATTATTAAAAGAAAATAACCTCTACGGTTCTGATAAATATTTGTCACTTGTTTTTGTCGGCGGAGAAAACGCATTGGGCAAAAATTTTGACGAAATAAAAAAAGCCGTTAAAATAACTTTAGAGAGGTTAAAATGATTCTTGAAGGAATGTATTTTGAAAATGCGATAATGCACTCTGAAACGAGGGTTTATCCGCAATTTCCGACCGCAACCTCAGGGCTTGTTGAAGGGACTGATGCGGTCTACCGCTACGGACTGAGGGAATCTTCCTACCCGACACTTGTTATTGTTGATGAAATACAAGACGGCAGCGGACATTATATCCCGTCAGGACACTATGAACTTGCACTTTCTGACGACAGGCAGTTTTTACTCTTACTTGAAGCCAAAAAACTTTGGGCAATTATCCCCGTTTTTAAAGTAGAGGTTTCGATGGACGAAACTCCGCAAATTCACGATTACAAATCCTTAAAAGCAAAACGGAAAAAAGACAAAGAAATATGGAAAACAAACCGTAAACGTGAGCGCAAAGGTATGCCCCCGATTAACGAAGAAGAACAAATCTATCAGGAAGCCTCTATTGAATACAACAAAGACGGAAAATACTTTTTAATCCGCTACGAACGTGGTGATGTCAAAGCGTGGGGCGCAGTAAAAGCAATGGAATTCAGACAAGAATATAAATAAGCGTAATCAAAGTAATTGCGAAGAACACTCCGACAACTATCCAAAACGGCGGAATACCGGTTCTTCTCGGTACGGAATTCATTGAACTGACCTGAGGTTTTGATTTTTGAGTTTTTGGTTTTGAAGATGTTTTTTTCTTCGGAGCTTTTTTAATTTTTTCTTTTTCTTCTTCGTATCTTTCAGAAAGTGCTTTTCCCGTAGTTGCTCCTGTTATAAGAAGTTCTGTATCGTAGTTCAGTTTCAATAAATCTTCCCCTACCTTTTTGTAATAAACAGCATAATTCAAACCTGCTTCAAAGGCTCTTGTTAAACACTCAAAAGCCGTCAAAGCATCTTTTTTAACCTCACCTGAATGAACAGAAATATTGCCCTGCTTTTTAAGAAAATACAAATCGTCAATAAATTCTTTTTCTTGTTGTGTGCGGTTTAATTTATCTTTTAAGGTCGCAAGCATCTCATCAAAAGTGACTTCATTTGTACGGTCTTTGCCAAGAACATTTCGGCACAAATGTTCGCCAAAGCGTCTTGTTTGTCCCATACATTGCTCAAAAAACTCGCTTCGGTATAATCTCTCTGCTTCAAGCACTATTTCATAAAGATTTTTATCAATTTTTTTTAAATAATCAAAATTTGTTTTTGCCATTTGGCTAAATTTTATTATAAACAAGAATAATTTTAAAGCGTTTCAAATATTGTCAGAAAACGCAGATTTATAGTATAATTTGATTAAGAAAAGAGAGTTTTATGTATAATAAAAAAAGTTACAACGGTTTATTAACACTGGGTATTGTGTCAATTATAGCAGGTCTTGCACTTTTGATTTACTGCATAACATCTTATTCGGAAATCAAACTTGTAACGGATAAAATTGATTTTGACGAACTTGATAACAATATTCACATTTCAACCTCCGATAAATATTACAAACATTTGTCAATTTGGGATACACTAAACCAAAAACTTGAAAAAAATAAGAATTTACCGATAAAAAATATGTCCTGCGGATACCTGGATTACGCCCAGCATAATATCAAATCGCTTTACAAACTGATATATAAAAGCGCAAATGAAGATTCTTCGCGCAGAGCAGTTGTCGAAGGGAATATAAAATCTTTATCGGATATGTATGACAATTACAAAACATGCCGTAAAACCGCACTATATAAAGACGAACTTGATAAAATGCTTGATGAAATAGAAAATGCCGATGACATTTTTTATCAGGGCAGAATGGAAACATTTATCAACGGAAACAAAGATATAGAACGTGTTGACAGTGGTTCGGCAATTCCGGAAGGAGAGATTCAGGATGGCAAATATCCTCAATATGAAAACCAGGTCATTCCGGAAAATCAGCAAAATATACAAAAAGATAAAAGGGAAGAACAGTTCAGACAGGTTCAGCAGTACATTGAGCCTAATAACAACACCCCGCAAACCCAAAACACCTCAGAAAGCAGAATTTATTACGGGAAACCGCAAACTTTCGGTATTGACGCCGACAAAAAGTAATATAATGAGTTCATTATTAAGTTTTGTAAAGTGTAAATTGTACACTATTACTTGATTTTCGCCTTTTTTACATGATAAGAAATAAATATTGTTGACAGGAAAATTTTATCGTGCAATAATAGTTACATAAGATTTAAGTGTAGTCGAAACACTAAATATAAATAGTTCATTAACCCCAAAACATATAAACTCCTAAATAATAAACACTAAAAGAGACCATTAGGATGCAGAAAACGACCCACTCACTTGTTGAGTGGTTTTTTTTATTAGCCCGAGCAGAGCCACGAACCCTGAGCAAAGCGAAGGGTGAGAGACCGACGCTGAAACAGCGACACAACGGTGGCGGTGTTGGAAGTGGAGGCGGTGGCGTTTATTGCGAGGGCGTAGCGGATTTTATATAGAGTGTAGTCGAGCGAATGCGAGCGGAACTCGTAAGGTGCGAGGTCAATTTTTACGGCAACGCAGTGAAGTAAAAAACTTGACCGAGCCCGATAAAATCCAAGACAAGCCCGAGCAGAGCCACGAACCCTGAGCAAAGCGAAGGGTGAGAGACCGACGCTGAAACAGCGACACAACGGTGGCGGTGTTGGAAGTGGAGGCGGTGGCATTTATTGCGAGGGCGTAGCGGATTTTACACTCTGCCGAGCAAAACGATTAAGTATCGTTTTGCGAGAGGTAGAATGTAGGTCAAGCTTCAGCCTGACAAAAATAAAGCAGGTCGGCGTTGCCACGCCGACAATAATATTCTTCCTCTAATATTAGCACCCGACAGGTAAAATCCTCACCCGCATTTGTACGGCTCGTACCTCGCCTACAACTGCTCCCTCTCCCAATGGTAGAGGGGTAGAACGCAGATCAGACTACCTGACACAATAACTTGGTGCGAAACATCGCACCATACCAACTACATTTTTCACGATGCAAATTCTATACAAAAACTTTATAATTCTTTGATGACCTCAAATGTTTTATTTGTCATTTTTTGAACCACAAATTCATCCTCATAGAACTTACGGCTATTTTGCCCTAAATTTTGCAAATTACTCATATTCTCATATAAAATTTTTATCTTATTCCTGCAATCCATAACATCGTTACGTTTAACTAAATATCCGTTATTTTTAATAAGTTCACTGTTACCACCAACATCAGAAGCCAAAATCGGTAATCCTGCTCTCATAGCCTCAATTATACCTATGGGTAAACCTTCCCAGTTGGATATAAGAGCATAAACATCATAACCTTTTAATACAGGAATTACATTAGATATTTCACCTTTATACCGGATATTTTCATCATGTTGAATCTTAATGCAATTCAAAACTTTATCCAAATCCTGTCCGTATCCATATAAATCAAGTTGAATATTGTATCCTTCTTTTAATAATTCATGCACCGCAAAAATCAATGTATATGGATCTTTTTGCTGACAAAAACGTGAAACCATAATTATTTTCAACAGGTTATTTGAAAATTTAATTTTTCTGCAAGATTCAGCGACATCGCTAATACCATTATGAATCGTTAACATTTTGCTTTTATACACAGGCAATGTTTTCGCCCCGATTTTCCGATCATATTCGGAAACACAAATTATTTTTTTAAATACAAAACAAATTAAAAATTCCAAAAATTTATAAAATATTTGTTTATTCTTTGATATACCATCCGTAAATGGCCATCCGTGCACAGTATAAATGGTTTTCACTTGAGTAAACAAGCCACATATTGCCCCCACAACAGCACCGGTTGTTGCATTACAATGAATAATATCAGGTTTTATTTTTTTTATTACCCTTAATATTTTTAATATAGAATTTAGATGCTGAAAAATATCAAAAATATTATTAGTCATAGAAACAAAAAACATTTGTTCGTATGAAACACCAATATTATTCAATTCTTCTGACAAATAGCCCTCTGAACCCATAACAAAATAGGGCATAACATCCTTCGGGAGTCTATAGGTTAATTCGAGCAAATATTTTGCTACACCACCTAAAACCGAAGTTGTTACTATAAATAGAATTTTTTGTTTATCCTTCATTTAAAATTCCTTAGTTAAGGTAATATAGATAACGGATTTTAAAAATATGTTATCTATATGATTACCATATCCGAAATTATTACTTAAGTCAATACATGTAGCGATTAAATTAATATTCGCCATATGTATTGTTTAGAAGTAATCATATATAGGCTAGTTTATAAGAAAGTAATAGGTTTATTGATATGGATTTTGACAAAGAATATATTGCTAAAATAATTCAGACTGCAAGAAAAAAACAAAAATTAAAACAGTCAGAACTTGCAGAAAAAATAGGAATTAGCGAAAAACATTTGAGCAAAATTGAAACAGGGAAAAATTATCCCGCTTTGGATAATTTTTTAAAAATGGTTGATATCCTGCATTTATCCTTTAAAGATTTTGGGATTCAAACCGAAAGTAATGTATCCGAACAAAAATTGCAAATGCAAAAAATCATCAATACATCCTCAGAAAAACAATTAAGTTTATATATTGACGTAATCAAATTATTACAAAAGCACATTTAGTTATTCGGTACAAAACTGCAAATTGTTGCAAGCCTTATTTTTCAGTTAATGCTTTTTGTGCATGCTTTTGATTATATTTATCAATATACTTCAACGCCTTCTTTATTTGTCGCATAGGGGTACTGAATAACCAATTATCGGCAAAAACGTGTCTTCTGACTCTCACGACAAGATATTCATAATTACTTGTACCTCTGAATAAATTATCAAAAAGCCCTCTTGGGACATAATAACCTGTTGAAAGATACATATTTGGTCTTACGCCCTCTTGCTGTTTAATAATTTCCTTTAACTGCGCCATTTGTTTCGGATTAAATTGCTCTTTTAAAAGGGCTTCCGCATCCGGCCCGATTTTTAAAGACATTCCAAAATTAGGGGTATGATTAACTCTGTTTACTTTCATATTTTTTCCTTTAATCAGTATAATTAAAACACATAAAAATATTTTTTGCCAAATTTCAATATTTTTATTTCCCTGTGGAGCCGAATCCACCTTCACCTCTTACGGTATCGGATAATTGAGTTACAACTTCAAGTTCTGCCTGTTCAACACGGGCAATAACCATTTGTGCGATACGTTCTTCTGGTGTAATTGTATATTCTTCGTTTGAAATATTCACAACAGGCACGCAGACTTCTCCTCTGTAATCTTCATCAATCGTGCCGACACAATTTATTAAAGTAATTCCATGTTTTATTGATAATCCTGAGCGTGGGCGGATTTGGGCTTCATACCCGTGTTCCAGTTCAATTTTAAGTCCCGTCGGAATTAGTTTTCTCTCCAATGGCTTTAGAGTAACAGGTTCAGAGATAGCGGCACATAAATCCATGCCTGCGGCACCTTCTGTCTTGTATTCCGGTAAAATTTTGTTATTTTCAAGCCGTTCAATTTTTAAAACTGTCATAATTCCCCTTCTTTCATGATTAATATATATAATAAACAATAATTTGCAAAATTAATATAAAGCACTTTACTCAAATTTATGCTAACATATATATTAAATAATAGATCGGAGAATTAATATGCAGGAGTTTAGCAAATACAGGGTAATAACGGCGGGCATAATACTGATGTTCATTTTTGCAGTAGCGGCAATTTATACAAATACAAAAGATGCCGCAATGAAAAAAATGAAAAACAATGCTGTTGAAACAATACAGGAACAGCCGATTATTGAACAGGGAACCAGTATAAAGAATATCCCCGATATAGCAACACAAAATTCTGATTCTAATATTAATAATAATGAAACGGGTAATCAAATTTTACAAATAACCGAAAGATTAGACGAACTTGAACGCAAAGTTTTCGCTCCGCAAAATGATAATGACAAATCGGTAAAATGCATGGTACAGGGGGTTATCAGTGACGGACACATAGTTCCGTTATCAACTCAGGATGCTGTCAATGAGTCACGTACCAACGGGAAAGAGGTTATTATAACCTGCGTCTTTAAATAGTTTTGTAAAGAAATGTAACAAAAACATGCAAAACACTGAATTTCATGGAGTTTCGTGCCGATAAGGAACATGTAAGAACGAAAGAACTATGAAAGGACGTTACAAACTATGGGCATGTCAGCATCACAAGCTAGATTTCTAACTTTGACGGCTCGCAAGACCAATGTTGAATACGAAGGCCAGCAGATTAACCAGCAACGTACAACATTGTCTAACGAATCGGCTAACTACTATAGCCAATTAGCGTCTATGTCAGTTCCGGTTCCACCGTCAACAGAAGATTACACAAAAATTACTTATACATTTGAAGACGGTTCTGAAAAGAACACCGTAACATCTATCGTTGCAACAAAAACAACAAAAAATGACGGTATCTACATGTTAAATTATGTTCAGGAAATCCCGTCAAGCAACATGGTTGTAAACGGAACAAATGTTATTTCAAAATCAAACGGCGGATACTTCATTGGTAAAGTTCAATTACAAAATGCTATTAACCTTGACGGAACAAAAGAAGTTGACGGAGAACAGCAGAAATTTACAAAAGGTATCAAAATTGTTAATAAAGCGGAAGATAAAGATGCATCGGATGAAAACAATGTATATTACACATCAGATGAATTAAGACAGCGCTTCATCAGTGCGGGTATTCCGGCAGAAGTTGTTAATCAGTATTCTAACAGCGAAATGGAAAACAAACTGAAAGTTGAAAACCAGTACAGACTTATGTCGGCAGAAAAATACTCTGAAGATAACTGGTATATAAGATACGTTCAAAATTCTTCAACAGGGAACTATGAACCGGCATTCTACAGCAAAAATGAAACTGAAAACATCGATTACAACGAAAAAACTTCACTTTCATTGGGCGGTGTAAAAGCATTTATGTTCGGCGAAACAACCGAATCAAAAGAAATCAAAAATGCTGAAGCAAAAGTTGAAAAAGATGCATCAGGCAGATATCAGGCATTATTCATCTATGACGATGCAAGCCACGAATCAGGTACAAGATATCAATTAACCGCAACAACCGAAACTGATGATAATGCTTACAACGATGCAATGAATCAATACTTCTATGACAAAGCGGTTTATGATAAGAAAATTGAAGAAATCAACGCTAAAATCGGTATCATTCAAGTTCAGGATAAGAATTTGGAACTCAAACTTAAACAACTCGACACCGAAGAAAACGCAATCTCGACAGAAATGGATGCAGTTAAAAAAGTTATTTCCAAAAACGTCGAATCTTCATTCAAAACCTTCAACGCATAAAAATAAAAATCTCATAACAAAAAGCGGTAAGATTATAATCTTATCGCTTTTTAGTTTATATACGCATCCTGTGTTAATTTTATCTCATAAACCGTACCTGACGGAAGCGAAATATTTTTGCCCTTTTGAGTTAAACCGGTAACAGGAGATGTAACGGTGCAAAGTGCAGAGCCAACCCAGCCTGTAATTGTCGGCAGTGGAGAAAGAATAGTTCCGACAGGATTTGATGACATTTGAGAAGATAAATTACGGGCTTTTTTGTAGAATGTTATCCCCTGATTAATTTTGTTATCAACCCCCTGCAAATACTGTCTTGCACCTTTTATGTTGTTGAAAAACACATTTTTTGAGTTTGCTTTAGTGATTTTGCCTTCAACTGAAATTGTTTTGCCGTTTAAGGTCATGCTTGTAATTTTAATTTTAATCAGTCCGCCGTTACCCGTTACCTGACCGCTGTGAGAAGCAGTTATTGAACCTTTAAACTGTGTTCCCGACGGAATAGTTACACCTGATTTGTAAACATTTTCGATGGAAGTGAATGTCAAAAGAGAATTTACACCACTCCACCCAGATACAGCAACGTTAGATTTTACGGTGAATTTTGTCCCCGACGGAATTTTTGCACCTGCTTTCAGGTTAGTAATATTAGAAATTTTATTTGTAACCGTATTTGTAACCTTTGTTACACTTGGAGTTGAATTGTCAAACACAGGAGTAGTTTTGGGCGGTTTATTGTTTGAATTTGTGCTTGTCTGATTAACCTTCATATCTTTATTGAGTTTATTTGAATCATATTTCTGCTCAATTTGAGAATTTACGGACGTATCCAAATCGTACGCCAAAACAGGCATACAAGCCATAAATAAAATCAGCAGTGATAAATAAACCTTATACATCTTTTACAATTTTTCCCTGAAATAAAATCAGCATCAGGTAAATTATAACAGTAATCAAAGGAAAACTAATCATTCCGATAAACGAAATAACAAATAAAACAATGTTTGCCAAAATTCCCGCTTTTTTGCTCCCCGTAATATCCCAAAGCCGTTTTGCACACTGAATAAAATACAAATAAAGCAAAGGAAGTTCAATAAAAATAACAAAAACAAAAGGAAGCCATAATATTGATTTCAGCCCGAAAACATCACCCGTTAGAAAAATGAAAAGCAATGCACATATTGTCTGTAAAATAACAATAGCAACAGAATATTTAAAAAACTCCAATCTGCCCGACGGACTGTTTATTTTTAAAACGCTCTCAAATTTCATAAAGGTATTATACAATAAATTTCACAAAACTTGTAGGGTGCAATTTTTTTGCACCAAAATTTTTATTTTATAAAACTCAATTCTTCATAATACGGTTTTACACGCTCTAAGGCATTTTCAATATCATCAAAAATTTGGTGCAAAGGGGTGTGTTCCGATAATTCTTCTCTACTTTCAATGTAACTTTCTGCTAAAAGCAAACAATTTTTTATGGTAACAAATGCATCACTTATAATTAAATCTTTTTTATCACTCATTACTTCCATTTTTATACCCCTTATATTAATAAATGTTACTAATTCATTCCGCTATAGAGGAATATTATACTACACAAAGGAACATGTCAACTTGTATTAAAAGAAAAATATAAAATATATCTATGATTGAAAATAACATTTCCGTTTTGATAGGTAAAAAGAGAACAACTGTGGCAGAAGTTGCCAGAGTTGCAGGTTTAAAATATACAACTGTTGATAATTTATATCGTGACAAAACAAAAGGGATAGAGTTTGAAACAATGAACAAACTTTGTTTTGCGCTTGACTGCTCAACGGGTGATTTGTTCACATATATACCTGATTAATTCTATCTCTCCAAGCCGGTAGATATAGGTCAGGCTTCAGCCTCACAATAAATTATCACTTTGCCAGCATTTCGTTAATGGCTTTGGCTGCTTTTTTGCCTGCGCCCATAGCGTTGATGGCATTTGATTCACCAACCGGTGCAACATCACCACCTGCATAAACACACGGAATGTTTGTTGCTCTTGTTTCACCGTCAACGGTTATATAGCCTTTTTTATCGGTCATAATTTCAAGCCCGTCATACTGCGCACTGCGTTGAATAATCGGATTTGGATCGGTTCCGAGTGCAACAATTACGGTATCCACATCCTCCGTTACAAATTCTCCCGTACCGACAGGTCGACGTCTGCCCGACTCATCAGGTTCGCCAAGTTCCATTTTTTCAAACTTCATGCCTGCAACATAACCGTCTTTTTCCTGAATTTCAACAGGAGCATGTAAAAATTTGAAAACAATCCCTTCTTCTTTGGCATGACGAATTTCCTCCAAACGTGCAGGAAGTTCTTTTTCCGTACGACGATACATAATCGAAACTTCCTCAAACCCGACACGAACAGCCGTTCTTGCAGCGTCCATCGCAACGTTGCCTCCGCCGATTATTGCGGCTTTTTTACCGATTCTTAACGGTGTCGGGGAATCCTGTCTGCCTGCGCCCATCAGGTTGACTCTTGTTAAAAATTCGTTTGCACTGTAAACACCGTTTAAGTTTTCGCCTTTAATATGCATCATTTTCGGCAGACCTGCGCCTGAGCAGATGAATATGGCATCAAAACCGTCATCTTTTAATTGTTTCAGGGTTATAGACTTCCCGACAATTACGTTTGTTTTAAATTCAACCCCCATTTTTTTGAGGTTATCAATTTCTCTGTCTAAGAAAGTTCTCGGCAGTCTGAAAGGCGGAATCCCGTATCTTAAAACACCGCCTAACTTGTGCAGTGCCTCAAATACGACAACTTCATGTCCTGCTTTTCTCAAATCTGCGGCAGCAGTAATTCCTGCACACCCTGAACCGACAACGGCTACTTTTTTACCGCTGGGTGTTATTTCTGTTTCGGAAGCTTTTGTATTATCTCCTACATATCTTTCTAATGCACCTATTGCAACGCTTTCGCCTTTAATTCCCAAAACACAGTTGCCCTCGCACTGTCTTTCCTGAGGACAAACACGACCGCAAACAGACGGAAGCATGCTTGTTTGGCGGATTATATCGCCTGCTTTTTCTATATCGTCATTTTTCAGCGCTTCGATAAAATCGGGTATCTGAATATTTACTGGACAACCCTGAACACAACGGGGATTTTTGCAGTGAAGACAACGTGATGCCTCAAGTTTCACCTGCTCAGGTGTTAAATTACTTTCTACCGCATCAAAATTTGAACGGCGCTCTATCTTGTCCTGTTCTTTTACTCTCTGTCTTTCAACTGCCATAACTCTATCCCTTCCCAAAATATTATATTTGTTTATATTTTAGTTTAAAACCTTATGCAACGCAAGAAATTTTTAATGTAAAATATAATTATTAAAATAAAAAGGATTTTATATGGATAATTTTAGTGAAAATAACTCTTTATTCGGATTTGACGGAATATTAAACCGCAGAAACTACATTGTAAATATTTTGCTTGTTGAAACAATTATTCAGGCTCTGATCGCAACACCTTTACTTGTTGCGGTATTTATGAGCAACAACCTGACAGGTGCAATCTTAGGCGGTGGAACAATGCCAAAATGGTGGTATGTTGTAATGTGCGTTTCAGGCCTTGTGAGTGCAGTAATGTACATGCCCTCTATTGTGCGCAGATTTCGTGACATAATGGGTAGTTCGGGTAAAGAAAATGTCAAATCTTTTGCAATATTCACTTTTATAATTTTCATTTTAAGCATCCCTGCAAGTTTTTCGCAGGATATTCTTCTTGCTTCTTTCAAAATTATCTCTCTGACAATTTTAATATCACTTGCCTTTTTAAAAGGCAGAATAAGCACTTCTATGCCAAAGAGCCAAATTGCCAAATTCAACTGGGGTGCGTTTATAGGAACATGGGTTTGGGGATTATTTAACAAGAGTTACATAACATTATGGGCATTACCTTTAACTTTCACAATGGGAGCATTACCGTTTTATATTGTCTGCGGACTGAAAGGTAATGAATGGGCGTATGAAAAAAAGAAAGATAAAGACATTGAAAAATTTCATACGGGACAAAAAATTCAGACTGTTATCTGGTCTATTGTCATACCCGTTTTATCATTTTTCTTTTTCATTGCAGGAAGTGTTTATGTTTACAAACTGGCGGAAAGTTATTCAAAATCACATCCTGATTTCACAAAACAGGCGGTTGAATATTATGTAAAGACCGAATCAAAGGCAGCAATGTCAAAATTTGACAAAATAGACTTAGGGGAAAACGAATATAAATTCTATATCAACCCGAAAAAATGGAAAAATTCGTCTTTCAGCGAAAAAATTGCGACCTTTGATATGGCAAGCGGATATGTAATGCTTCAGTCACTCAATGACGGTAATATTATTGAAATTTTCAGCGCAAATTCATCGGGAAATATTATGAACAAAATAAAAATTTATTCTTCATACAATGATGAGTTACTTGGAGAATATAATTTAGACCCCGAAGTTATGGCAAAATTTATGCAGGAACTCAAAAATAATCCGCAGCTTCAGGGTAAAATCGGCGATGAAATCCGTAAGGGTTACAGGTTTAATTCTCACCCTGCCCTGCCGTAAATTGACTGAAAAATAGTGTTAGCGTAATTTTCTGTCATCCTGAACTTGATTCAGTATCTAACTTTATTAAATATTGACAACATACTTTGATTATGTAGAATTAGAGATGTGACAAATCAGTAATGGGGTGTCGCCAAGTGGTAAGGCAGCGGTTTTTGGTACCGCCATCTCGTTGGTTCGA
>Ga0256405_10007473_pt1 | contig 16423 bp, 10 predicted proteins | sample RumenRJG_02DNA_FD_189096 | JGI IMG/M metagenome (GOLD analysis project Ga0256405, IMG submission 189096) | Bovine rumen microbial communities from Lethbridge, Alberta, Canada - RJG_02 | ecosystem: Host-associated > Mammals > Digestive system > Stomach > Rumen | place: Canada: Alberta...
CGAAAAAAACACTACGGAAAACGTAGCTGTGTTTGAAAATGCTTTAAAGGTATTAGCCGAAAAATTCAGTGATGACGAGGTTGAAGTAGATACGACCGTATTCAACCCTGCGCGTATCTGTAAGCTATGGGGGACTATTGCGCAGAAAGGAGCCACTACCCCCGAAAGACCGCACAGAAAAGCCTATATAGAGCCTTCTACGCCGTCTGTTATCCCCGTTAATGATTTTACATTACTCAGGACATTAGCGGCTGAAATCGAAGAGAATAAGCCGTCTGAGCCGGTACAAAATATTGTACATAAAGGTGTCAAGGATAAATTTGATCTGCAGCAGTTTATTTCAAAGCATAATATTCCTGTCAGAAGTATTGAAAATGCTCCTGACGGAACAGTGAAATATATTCTTGAGCATTGTCTGTTTGATGAAAGTCATAAGGGAAAGGACGCGGCTATTTTCCAGAAAACAGACGGCTCTTTAGGATACAAATGCTTTCATAACTCCTGCTCCGGTAAGCATTGGAAGGATGTCAGAATGCTTTTTGAGCCGGACGCATACGATAAAAAGGCAGATATAAGCAAAAAAAGAAAAAGCAAGCTGTCGGTTTACGACATTGACGGTACAGGTCTGCTTACAATAGAAAATTTGCAGAACTACATGAGGATCAAGGGATTAAAGGTACAGTACAATGTTATCAAGCACTCTTTGGAATACTCCGGATTCAACGGATATTCCGAAGAACATCTGCCTGAAACGGCTCCCACGATCATTTACAATGAATTACAGACAGAATTCGCAAAATGCAGTATAGACAAAATTGCAACTATGATTTTGGTTATTGCGTCAAATAACAGAGTGAATCCAGTTCTTGATATGATCAGATCAGCAAAGTGGGACGGAAAAGACCGCATTGAAGAGATCTACAATATCTTCAAAATAGATAAAGAGGACAGATTGAGCAGAGAGATCATTAAAAAATGGCTCATGCAGGCGGTTTGCGGCTTATTCAATGACATTAAGCATACATTCTCGCTGGATCTGATACTTGTACTCAAGGGTAAACAGGGCATCGGCAAAACAAGATTCTTTGAACATCTGGCTATGTCTTCCCAATACTTCGGTGAAGGCGTCTGCATCGATCCGCGCAACAAAGACAGCATTATCCAGGCTACAAGCAATTGGATATGCGAATTAGGAGAAATCGGCAGCACTCTTAAAAAAGATATAGACAGTGTAAAAGCTATGCTGACAAAGGCAAATGATGAATACAGACTGCCCTACGGCAGAGCAACTCTGAAATTCCCACGTATGACTTCATTTGTCGGTACGGTCAATGATGATAAATTTCTCATAGATCAGACCGGAAACAGACGATTTGCCACTGTGCCCATATCTGATGAGGTAAATATCGACTATAATACTCAGATAAGACCGTTTAACGCACTCCAGCTGTGGGCGCAGATATATGGCATAGTGATGGAGGAGATAGCGAAGGGTGCAACTATAGCAAGCTGTTTCAGACTGGATCCTGAAATGAAGGAAGAACTGGACATCAGAAACGAAGAATATACCAAGCCGATGAAAGCAGAGGATGAAGTAATAGATATTCTCGCAAGATTGAACATGGAAAGGCAAATGCTTTCAGCAGGTTATTCTGTAACAGATGAATATATGACCGTAACAGAGTTTATAAATCAGCATACAAGCCTGAATAAATATACCGCTGAACAAGTCGGAAGGGTTCTCACAAAATTAGGATATAAACGGCAAGTCCGACGGAATGACAAAAAAATACTCTATATGCGTTTTCTTCCCCGAAAAAAGTATTTTTCAGAGATGTAGTAAGGTGTAGTAGGTTGTAGTAGGTTGTAGTAAGGTGTAGTAGGTACGTCAAAATACCTACTACATTTATTTTTTCCGCTTTTTATCAGGGGTTCAGGACTTTCCGGCTTGAAAATGTAGTAAGTGTAGTAGGCGTAGTATGCGTTTTCTATAAAACCCCTGAAAAATACACTTTTTTTTTCTATTTTTATAAAAAAGGATTTTTTACTGTTCAGGGGTTTTCAAAAAACGGGGTTTTTGCTTACTACATTTTTAAAAAATCCCATTAAATAGGCATTTTTTATTTTTTTTGCTTACTACATTTCCCTGTTTACTTACTACATTTTCCCGTTTACTTACTACATTTTAGCGTTTACTTACTACATTTTACCCTATTTTCCTAATTTGCTTACTACATTATTTGCACAAAGTAGAATATAGAGAAAACTCAAAAAAATGAGCAAGGCGCCCTCCTGTTATCGCCTTGCTCAGTACATATTCTATTATTCCGAACGTATACTCACCGCTTCCTTTTCCTCCTCAAAGCCGTGTCTATTCTGCTTTGGTCATCTTCCTTGAAGGCTATGTTATATTGTCCGTCCTGATCCTTGCCGGCTGTATTTTTACTGAATACAGCAAATTTGTCTTCGCCTACACTTTCAGCAAGCTGCTCTACCTGATCTTTGGACAATGTACGGTACTTCATTTTCTGACTGCGGATCAGAGCTTCTGCTTTCAGTAGCTTGTTGATCCTTGAATTCCGACCGACAGAGAAAAGAGTATCCGTTTCGGCTTTATACTTATCGGGATAAAGTGAGTGTAGAATAAAATCCTTGTTTTGCGGCAGAAACGCCAAACGTATCCTTCCGTCCTTTAGCGGGATAGGAACAAACCTGTCCTTTTCCTTATGCAGCCTCTCAAGCTGTTTCGGCTCAATTATCAGAAACTCAACCGTCACTCCAAGCTGTTCCGCTCGTTTTTTCAATTCCTGATATTCGGCTTTCGGAGTAAAATATTCATTGTGCTTTTGAATAGTGGCTTCTGTTCCAGTTTCCAAAATCTGTTTGAAAAGTTCTTTGTCTCTTTTCTTGATGGTAACAAGAGCATAATCACTGTACAGCTTTGCGGAGAAGAAGAACGGATAAGCGTATAGCTTCGGCACTGCCGATGGGCTGAGCTGTACTCGGAGATTTTCTCCCTGTGAGTTTACTAAATCCTTGTAAGAAATGTTTCCGGCAATGGCAGGTTTCTTGTCGTACCGCTCAAGAATTGTTCTCAAATCAGGCTTCTTCGTTTTATACCGGCTTTGCTTTTTTACCCTTTTATGCAGCCGCTCATATTTCGCATCAAGGACAGCCCGCAGATCTTGCCGGAACCGTAAATGACGGAGTATCCGCAGAAGGAGAAAAAACGGATTATGCGATTTTTGGATTTTCTGACTGAATGCTTTTCCTTCACTCGGAGTGAGCGGCGGCGGGTTGTCCTCAAAGTGTCTTCGTTCCATCTTTTCAAATTCACTGACAAATGGAACCGGCGGCTTTGGTGTCGGAGGATTTTCCAAAGGCTTCGGTGTTCTGTAAAAGCCCATCTTTAGTTCAAGTCTTTCTTTTGTGTAGTTCTTTCCGAATTGTTCAGCCAATGTGTTGGCTCTGATCTTCTTCGTTTCCCCGATTTTCTGAAAAGTGATGTGTCGGTCGGTATAACGGGTTATCTCAAAACCTTTACGCTTCATATAAGCGTAAAATTCATTTTTGTTGTTGCACATCATTACCGCTTCGTCCAAAACTCTGCATAATTTGACCTTCCACGATTCTCCCTTTTCGGCTAATTTCTGTGTAGCCTGATCTATGCCGCGAAAGCCTGAATGCCTATCTATCGTTGTCAGTCCGTACTGACGGCAGAGTTTGTCGCTTTCGCTTCGCATAGCATTGAGCGTTGCACTGTTGCCTTTCCATTTCAGACCCGTTTCAAAGCTGACGGAATTGATAAGGATGTGGTTATGAAGATGATCCTTATCGACGTGAGTTGATACAATGACCTGAAAGCCGGGTGCCATTTTCTGAGCAAGCTCTGCGCCGATCTGATGTACCAGCTCCGGCGTGATTTTTTCATTCGGCGAAAAACTCTGAATGTAATGATGCGCTAAAATATCGTAGTCCTTGTTAAAGACCCGACGTATCTCGTAAAACTGATCAGACAAGCTTGCGATACCGTTATTGACGCAATTCAGAAAAGTTGCTTGAAAGCATTTTTCGTTACCGCTGGGATTTTCGGGAGAGAGGATATATGCAATAGAATCGGAAATATACTGATGGGACTTAATTGTGTTTCTGACTTCCTTGACCGTTGCCATTCCTCATCAACCCTTCCACCGCTTTTGTCAGTTTATCGAATTTGTTTTCCAGAGTTCTGATATCGTGTTTCTCTGCATCATAGACCTCGTTCAGAATTTTCATCATAATGTCAGTGAGCTTTTTCTGATCATCCGTGACTTTCAGTAAAAGTTCTTTGCTGACAAATTTCTGAGAATTCGCAACTGCTGCGATCTGATTGATGTTGATGCCGACACGCCGGAATTCTATAAGAAGCTTGGCAAGCTGTTTGGGATCAATTATCATTTTGTTCTCCGACAAAGCAACGAGATAGTCTGCCGAGGACATATGTACCTGTGCGGCTTTTTGTCTGATGGCTTCTTTTTCTTCAGGCGAGAGTCTGAGCTGAAGTCGCTCTGTTCTGTTTTTTGACATATAGTGGTCATCTCCGTTTTTTTGAATTTGATAAAAATGCTGTAAATAGGGGAAAAATCGTCAGGATAAAAAACTACTGTGCGGAGGAGGTAGCAAGCATAGATTATGTACTCCTAATAGGAGTACATATCGCTTGGTGGTGAAATCCCCACACCCCAGACCAACTTCTGCCAATTTTCAGAAATCGGGCAAAAGTCAAAATCGCTCCGCTCACCATAAAAACGGAAATTGAAGATTTTCCGAAAATGATGATCTGAAAAAATTTCAGACATATCAAACAGACGACAGAAATTTTTTTTCAACGATGGCGTTGTGCAGTTTTATCCTGTCGGCGGTATTTCTGAAAAGTTCAGCTCTTTCCTTATCTGATAGCCTTGCTATTTTTCTCATTTTTCGTTATCCTCACATATTTTCTTGATGGTGTCATATATCCAGTCGGTGCTTTCGGCGGCTTCATTCAGGGCTGCCGTTTTCTCTTCGGCTGTCAGTTTATCTGACAGCATTCTGATAACTTCTTGTGTTGCTCGCTCTTTGCCGATCGACTTCAAAGACTGTTACTCCTTTGCGATTTCTTTACCCTTGCAGAGCAGACAACTCACACTGAAGGCATTTACGCTGCTCTTGGGGGTGATCATATTCAGTATATCTTGCCTTTTACCATGGCTTCATTTTTCTTTATTGATCATTATACTTTTTGAAATTCTCGGCTTGTTCAAGAACCTTCTCAAAGATTTCTTCGTCCCATTCGGGCGGATAACCGTTCTTATACAATAAAACAGTCAGATCCATATTCAGCTTATTCTTTATATCATCACGTTTTGACCAGTCTGCAAATTGAGATTTATCGTCGATCAGCTCTTTGATCTTCTTAGCCAAGATAACGCATTTATCATCTGAGTATTCAAACTTGTGATCGTCACGAACCTTGACAAGAATATCATAAAAGGCTTTTTCTTCGTATGTTATTCCCATCTTTTCAAATGATGATCTATCCTCGTTCAGATCATTAAGGATCTCTATAAGCTTATCTGACAAATCATTTACAAAGTCTGATACTACCTCACTTGTAAAAACGAGCTTATCACGGCTATTATACTCATCAACAACCCTGCGAAGTCTTTCGTCAAATTCAATAGCCTTTACCTTGTTGGTCTTTCCATAAGCAGTTATCGCTTTTCGGACAAGTTTCAGAAGCGCATTGAACTGAGTGATCGGAAGCTTGACCTTTCGCAGTTCTGCTAAAAATTCTTCGCTGAACAGATCAACAGATTTATGTTCATCGACAATGTTTTCAATTCCTGTACAGGATATTGCATCACGAACCATATTTTCTACAACACGATTCATAGTTTCCGCATCGGGTACATTAATGACGTTTTGCTTGTAAATAATTGATCTTACCGCCATATAGAATTGAGCTTTTGAAGTTTCAATATCCGTAAGCTCTCCGGAAGGATAACAGATCAGATAAGCACTTTTCATTCTTCTGGACAAAGCCATAAAACGGAGCTGCATTTCCTTGCTTGTCTGTACATATTCGGCTGCTTCATTCAAGCAGTTCAGTCTTTCAAGGGGAGTACCCTTAAAGAAAGCTCTTGAATCAAAATTGCAAAGCAGATCATCGATCATTGAGAGATGGTTCCTGAATATTTCAAGCGAGATCTTCAACTCATCTACCGGATTATCTTCTTTCTTGCCAAACTGCTTAACGGCTTCCATCATATCTTGTTTAAATCCGATATAATCGACTACAAGCCCTTTATCCTTGCCTTCCAACACTCTGTTTACACGAGAAATAGTCTGGATAAGAGTATGCTTCTGGAGCGGCTTGTCGATATACATAACTGACAATGAAGGAACATCAAAACCCGTTACCCACATATCAACAACAATCGCTATCTTGAAATTGGAGTCATTATTCTTGAATTGCTTGTCAAGCATTTTTCTGTGTTCCTTATTGCCGCAGGTATCAAACAGATCCTTCGGATCATCCTTGCCCTGGGTTGCGACAAGATTTATCTTCGGCAATGGAACAAGTGCATCCAGCTTCTCCTGTTCAAGCTCTTCTTCATGCTCAGCTTTTTTAGGCCGCGCCCAATCCGGTCTCAGCTTCAATATACACTGCAAAAGGTCATATGCAATAGGTCTGTCGGAACATACTATCATTGCCTTCTGAACAACATCGGGTTTTTCAGCACAAATAGTCTCGTAATGCTCTACAATGTCCTTTGCCAGCTTTTTTATTCTGTCCGGGTGATGAAGTATTTTCTTCATCTTGCTCATTGCTCTTTTGCTGCGCTCGATCTGCTCTTCTGTTGATCCCAGTGCAGCACAATCCTGATAATATTTTTCTATCTCTTTTGCCTGTTCATCAGAAAGAAGAACACGAGCAAGACGAGGCTCATAAGCAATACGGACTGTGATATGATCGTCACAGGCTTCCTTCATGGTGTAGCGGTCAACCTCTTCGCCAAAAACAGCAAAGGTCGCATCTATCGGAGTACCTGAAAAAGCGCAGTAGGTCGCATTCGGGAAGCTGCATCTCAGATAATGCGCGAATCCATAAGTGGTATAAACTCCCGTTTCATCCTTTTCAAGCTTTGAACCTATTCCCACTTGTGTTCTGTGCGCCTCATCAGACATACAGATAATATTGTTTCTGCTTGAAAGAAGTCCTGTCTTTTCGCAGAATTTTTGTATTGTTGTAATATATACTCCTCCGCTCGGTCTGTCTCTGAGCGTATTCAGCAGATCGTCCCTGCTTTCAATACTGCGGACATCCTCCTCGTGAAGAAATTTTTTCGCTGTGACAAACAACCCGGAAGTCTGAGTATCAAGATCCTCACGGTCGGTTATGATAATAATAGTGGGATTATTAAAGGCTTCATTATCACGGAGGGCAATAAGTCGGGCAAGAAAAAGCATAGTATAAGTCTTGCCGCAGCCTGTTGTACCGAAATATGTACCGCCCTTTCCGTCTCCTGAAGGCTTCATATGGCGCCTTATGCTGCTCAGAAGCTTATTTGCTGCAAAGAACTGCGGATAACGGCAGACTATCGCCTCGCTTTTTTTGCTGTCATCGGGATAGAATACAAAATCACGCAGAACGGCGATAAGTCTGTCCTTCGCAAATGCCCCCTTAAGCATCGTAAAGAGTGAGCTTATACCATTGCTGACTTTTTCATCATCGTTTACCTTATTCCACGAATAATAGTATTCATAGGGTGTAAAAATGCTGCCCATACGGGTATTTGCGCCATCGCTGATAACTGACAGCATACAATAACGCATCAGCTTCGGAATATCACGGCAGTAACGAATAGTGATCTGTTTCCATGCATCAAAAACAGTGGTGTCCTCTTTGACGGCAGATTTGAATTCAAATATTGCAACAGGGATACCGTTGACAAACACAAGCAGATCCGGTATTCTCAGTCTGTCGCCCTGAACCTGATACTGATTGACCACCTTAAAGCTATTCCTTAAAGGTTCATCATAGTTGATATAATCTATATGCAAGGCAACCTTTGAGGGATCGTCACGCACGAGATCAAAGCCCTCATTGAGCAGTCTGTATGTCTCACGGTTTCCGATATAAAGAGGAGAAGCATTGATAAGATTAAGGCGGTTAATGATCTTTTTTATTTCGACCTCGCTCAGAGCTTCACCTGCATATCGGTCACGGAGATAGGCTGTCAGCTCGTCAATAAGCAGAATATCCTCATATTTTCTATGCAGCATATCGCCATGCACATAGTCATAGCCCTGCTTTTGAAAAAGCTCAATTATTGCCTGTTCCAGATCGGCTTCGGTAAAATTGCCTGTTGTTATGTTATCTGGCATAAGAAGTCCCATCCTTTCGATTATTATGATTTTTCAATAATCGTTTCAAGAGTATTCACAAATCTTTTACATTGTAGCCTTTGAATAGTATCAAACTCATCATAGTTTTGCAATTGTTTTATTTCATTATATAATTGTGTGATTTCTTCTTTGTCTTTTATTGTAACCAAATCATTTTTTCTATAATATGCTTGACAGAACATTCTATTCATGTCATCCATATTTGACGACGAACACTTTTTATACATTTCTACAAATTTTTCCACATCAAAGAATCTTGCAAATTCACCTTTTTCCATTTCTGTATCTCTATTTTGCCTTACATATTCTGACAATTTTTTAATTTCATCTGTTTTATATTTAAAACCTGTCAGAGGTGTTTTTACCTCGGAAAGAACTTCATTCATTTTCTGCCTGAATAATTCAATTTTTTGTTTAACATCATCATCTATAAATGGTACTTCAACATATCTAAACATATTATCAATACTTACTTTTCCATCATGTCCTTTAAGGTTTTCAAGTATTATTGATTTGTATTTTTCAATGTCAATATCAATTGAGCCTTCCAGATGCTTTCTTATTGAAAATATTGAATTAATCAGTCTACCATATTCGTAAAAGGATATGTTATTTTCTTTGAGCTTTTGTTCAACTCTCTGTAAGGAGTTTTTTAACTCTTGTTCAGTATGTATATAATAACAATAAATCACATCAACATCAGCATCTTTTATTGATGCTGAACTATCATACTTTAAGAAATCATTATAATTAGAAATTGTTTCTCTAATAAATTCAACATCAAATGTCTGATATTGAAGATAATCATAGCAAAACCTAAAAACCGGTAGATACCATATTCCCCACGTTGATGATAAATATTTATCTCCATTCCATTTTATAAGACCTCCGTTAGCCATCATATCAGACAGTATAATAAGACCATAAAAAATCGGCCTTTTAAACTGTTCATCCATACTAATATTGTTATCTGAAAATGATTTGAAAATATCTACTGTCTTCTGACAAGCAAATATAAGTGTTCTAAAATTGTTAATTGTTTTCAAAAATAAAATATCACAAATGTTTTTTATTTCTTCATCTTTATGAAAAAGGTCAAAATCCGTACATTGAAATTTTTTGACGATTGCAGTAACCGTTTCCATTCGATCGTACATAAAGTAAACTGTATCACCTATTGTTTTCTCTCTGATACGATTATACTGTTGTATAAATAACTCTGTATTCTCATCTTTTTTCTCTTCATTGTTTGATGTAAAAATATCGTTTTTTTTATTTTTCTTAATTATTTCATTTTCGTTGGCAACAATTAATACCTTCACTCCGTCATTTTCGCACATATTATTAATATAGCCGAGCAGTTCAATAATATCTATCTGGGTTCGTTCCATATCCTCTAATACGATGAGCTTGTCTGTGAGATCAACAGATTCATAAACTTTCTTTAAATCATCATCACTGATACCACCTATATCAAAGCCAATCTTACTAGCCAAACCATTAAATATAGTTTTACCTACGATTTTCCCGACAACCTTAGCGGTGTTTGCTGCTTCCGAGGAAGCTGATTTCTTGATAGTACGTAGTTCCATATACATCGCTTTACTGATTTCAGAAGTATCAGAAAGTCCATAGAGCGAAACGATAACACATTTGTGCTGTCCATTCTTTTTTAATTCAAGAAATGGCTTTAGTTTGTCTTTAATATAGAAACTTTTCCCAGAACCCCATTCTCCCGTAAGCATAATAGCTCTTCCAGTAATATCATTTTTTACATAGTTGAGAATGAATTCGTTCATTTTATCATAAGTCATTTTGTTCTCCTTCCTCCAACGATCCCTTTATCAGCACAGGGCATATTTTCTTTATCTGTTCTGTCAGTCGTTCGTTTATTTTTCTTCTGAGCGTATATGCTTGATAAATACTAACTAATGCGCTTTGCTCTTCTTTTGTCGGTACGGGGATTTCTATTTCAAAAAAGCGTGGTAAATCCAGATTAGACCTTATACTTGCATCACTCAAAAACCAGCCAAGCCTATCCATTTCAGAACGGGAAAACCACATTTGTACATATTCCGGAATTACATAATCATTTTTTACTTGTAAAACAGAATATGCCGGAGATACGATTAAAGAATCTTCATTATCGAGCAGAGCAATTCTGATACATTCATCTCTTCCTGTCTGCATTCCACTATATACAAATTGATTGTTTCTTACGATTTTATAATTATGAACATCTTTACTGCTTGCAACAGATGGCATAAACTGTTTTGTGATATTTACCCCAAATACTTCATTATAGGTGTTATCTGTATTTCTTTCATCTATTTCCTCAAGCAAGTCACCAACATTTCTTCTTGTGGATTTTTTCTTAAAGCTATCCAAAAGGGCATCTATTGTCAGCTTCAAATCCTCCAACCCACGCTCATAGCAGCGCTGATTTTCAAGCATAGCTTTGTAGATATTGACATACTTCTGCTGTACCGACAGAGGGGGCAAATCAATATCCATATCACACATTTCTTCAAATGTAAACAGCTCCGTTGCACTACCCCACGAATTAACAATAGCATATCTGTCGAATTCGCTGCGGTTAAAAAATATATATAGATAATCAGGTAAAATTATTTTTTTAGCTGACTCTTTTATCCCAAAAGCTATATTATTAAAAGTAAATAATAATGGAATATCTGTATCGTTGTAAGCAAGCCCAACTTTATCACCCATTCTTGTAGTACGAGGATTATATATAAATTCATTTGGCATGATAATATAAAACTTATGTATTACCTCAGGATCAACATCAGCTTTTGTTGGCATTATTTCTTTAGTGTTTGAAACACCACGAACATAATTAATTCCGTATTCCTGCGTATCATTTTTTCGAGTAATCTCATAGATAAGCTCACCGAGTTTATGTTTAGTCAATGCCATATCCAATCCCCCTGAATGCCTCTTCAAGCATCTTCTGCGACTGCTTCTCCGCTTTGAGAATATCACGCATCTCTGCCTGAATACGAGCCATTTCCGCTTCATAGTCGATATCTAAATCATGGTCGATGAATTCTATATATTTGCTCGGCGCAAGTGAATAATTCTTTTTGCGGATCTCGTCGATCTTTACCGAACGGCAAAACTCCGCAGTATCAGAATATAAAGTTGTATCTGCGCTCTGCCAGTTGTTGTAAACTTTTTTGATCTCCGCTATCTGTGTGTCTGTCAGAACGGTCTTTTTCTTCTTCTTGTTCTTATCAATAACGATCTCTTCAATGTTTTCATTCCACCTGCGAAGATCCATAAACAGTATTTCGCCAGTTCTTTCCCTGACCTGCCTGCCGTTGACTTCACCGCTGTGCTTGTTCATGTTGATTATCCACAAAGTAACGGAAATATCCGTTGTATAGAACATATCACGGGGCAATACAATGATAGCTTCTACATAATCCTTTTCAAGTATCTCTTTGCGGATCGAATACTCGGCATCACCTGCATTGAGCGCACCATTCGCAAGCAGGAAGCCTGCTATACCGTGATTGACATCAAGCTTTGAAAGCATATGCAGTATCCACGCATAATTGGCATTGGCAACAGGCGGCATAACGCTGTATCCTCTGAAACGAGGATCATCCGTCAGCTCGTCCTCGCCTCTCCAGCCCTTAAGGTTGAACGGAGGATTTGCCATTATGAAATCAACTTTTTTATCCTTGTGCAGATCTTCGGTAAACGTAGAGGCATTCTTTTCTCCGAGACGATGGGCAATACCCCTTATCGCAAGATTCATTTTACAAAGCCGCCATGTATCAGGATTGCTCTCCTGTCCGATAATCGAAACATTGTCACGGTTTCCGTTATGCTTATCAACAAACTTCATAGACTGCACAAACATTCCGCCGCTGCCGCAGCAGGGATCATATACCACTCCGCTGTATGGCTCTATCATTTCAGCGATCAGCTTTACTACACAGGCAGGAGTGTAGAATTCACCGTCTTCCTTTGTCCCTGCAGCAGCGTATGCCTGAAGAAAATACTCATACACTCTGCCGATAAGGTCTTCTTCCTGAAAACGCTTTTGGTCGATCTGGTTTACCTGATCTATAAGGTCCTTTATTTTCGATTTATCGGCACCAAGAGTAGCAAACAAATTCAGAGGCAAAGCGCCTTTTAAGGATTTATTGCTTTCCTCTATGTCAGCCATAGCCTGGTCTATGATAACAGCAATATCATTAGCAGACGCATTTTTTACAATATATGACCACCGGGCATTCTCTTTAAGATAAAAAACATTTGCCGCGTTATAGAACGATACTTTTTCCAGAAATATCGGCACATTACCATACTCGTCAATGATCTCCTGTCTGCGCTTTTCAAATTTATCTCCGGCAAATTTCAGGAACACCAATCCGATAACTGCGTCCCTGTTTTTTTCAGTACTTCCTACCCCTCTGAGAGCTACACGACAATTCCATAATACCGTTTCCAATGTTACTTCTTTTTCCTTTTTTACTGCTTTAGCCATTTTCATTTCCTCACTTCGATAAAAAAGTATAGCAAAAATACATACATAATAATCTTATCACATTCTGCATAATTTTACAATCCGTGTATTTTTATTTCTATATAATTTGTACAATAAAATGTACCATCTTTTAATACAGTACACCAATGATCCGTACCCCTTTCTTTTTCGCCTTCTCCCTGAACTTCGCACCCCTACCAACTCAACAAAATCGAACAGGAAGTAAAATAGCAGGGACATCAACTTTAACCTGATGGGCAATAATTATAACCAGATTAAAAAATACAGCGACTACAGAATAGTATCGACTTAAATGTTCGTTTAATCTGATACTGTAAAATCCCCTCCAAACATACCATTCGGAGGGGATTTTTGATACCATTTGAGACAACGTTTATTTTGATACTGTTTTACTGCCGAAAATTCTTGAAAAAAATCCTTTCTTTTTCTTTTGCTGTTCCGACTCTTCGGGATCAGCTTCTTCAATAGTGCTGTTTTGCTGGGTAAGCTGCTTTTGAATTGTACCCGCATGGAGTGCCTGTGCAGCCGTTAATGCTGTTGCCATACTTTCCATTGCTGTGGTAAGCTGACTGATCTGCTCTTGCAAAATTTGTATTTGATGATCCTTAATGGATAACTGTTCATTGAGGATCGACAACTGTTCCTGGAAAAATACATTTACTGTTTTATCTTCCCCCTGAAGCGATTTTTCCGTAGCGTGATGCGATTCTGCTTCCCCATGAAGCGTTTTTTCCGCAGCGTGATGCGATTCTGCTTCCCCATGAAGCGTTTTTTCCGCAGCGTGATGCGATTCTGCTTCCCCCTGAAGCGATTTTTCCGTAGCGTGATGCGATTCTGCTTCCCCCTGAAGCGTTTTTCCTGTGGTGTGAAGCGATTCTGCTTCCCCCTGAAGCGATTTTTCCGTAGCGTGATGCGATTCTGCTCCCCTTTGAAGCGCTTTTCCTGTGGTGTGAAGCGATTCTGCTTCCCCCTGAAGCGATTTTTCCGTAGCGTGATACGATTTTGCTTCCTCTTGAAGCGTTTTTTCTGTATCGTTTTTTGATATTTGTTGTTTTATAAGCGAAATTTGCATTTCAGAAAGCAGATACTTGTTGCCTGCTCTTCGAAGTTTATTCTGAAAGCCTAATTGTACTATTGCTCTGCTAACGGTAGACTTACTCACATTAAGTTCACCGGCAAGCTGTTTTATTGTCATTTCCATATTCGCAAAACCCCTGTATTTATTCTTTTGAATTTTAACCCGTAATAAGAAAGAAGTCCCTACCTCATAAACGAAGCGTAGCCATCAGAAGTATGTCACTATCATTTTACAGCAAATTGCCTGAAAAGTGAAGTCTGATTTTTGATTGACAAACAAATTCCCTGAATGATAGAATATATAAAATAACGTTGTCGATATGCTCTCAAAAACAGGAACACAAAACGATATTTTTTAAGGAGAACGATAAAAATGGATAATTTTATCATGTCACCGAAAGTAGATTTTGCTTTTAAGGAACTGATGCGTGATGAGACTGTACGCAAAGGCTTTTTAAGTGCCGTTCTGGGCATAAAGGACACAGAGATAAAGAAAACGGTACTTCTGAACACAAATCTGTCCAAGACACACGAGGACGAAAAGCAGGGCATATTGGACGTAAGGCTGACAATGAACGATAATACCGAGATCGACATTGAGATACAGCTTGCATATATGAGAGCATGGGCAGACAGAAGTACGTTCTACATATCCAAGATGCTGGTAGAACAGGTCGGCATCAACAAGAAATACAGCAACATCAAGAAATGTATCGCGATCAATATCCTTGACTTCGACTATATCAGTCAAACACAGCGTTTTCATACTGTTTATCATTTGAGAGAAGATATTGAACATATCAAATACACTGATATTATGGAAATACATATCGTTGAACTGCCGAAATTACCGCAGACTGATGACGGAACAGATTTATATGATTGGGTAAAATTCATTAAAACAGAAAACAGGGAGGGATTTGAGATGTTGGCGCAGCAAAGCAAATACCTGAAAACAGCCTATGAAACACTGGAAGAGATCAGTGCCGATCAGCAGAAAAGGATGGAATACACCGCAAGACAAAAAGCCCTTTATGATTATAATACACTTATGGAAGAAAATTATGAACGAGGGATCCTCACCGGTGAAGCAAACAAAGAAGCTGAAATAATAATCAAATTTCACAAAAGAGGGAAAACACCCGAACAGATCGCAGATGAACTGGAAATACCGATAGAGAAGGTCAAGCAAGCAATAAGCAGCATATAAAACTAAAAATCCCTGAAAGAAGGTATTAACTCTCTTTCAGGGATTTTTTAGATAATATTGTCAGATTTAAATTGCAATAGATCAAAAAAAATGTTATAATAAAGATAGAGAGCAGTAGTGCTGGTAACACCACTGCTCCAACAATACAATGAGGTCGCATCTCAATGTATCATTTGATCTTATCACTCTTAGGATATTTTAACATATCCGCAAAAAAAAATCAAGTGTATATTTTGTTGTGACACGGAAATCAATTTTGCAAAATGTTTTTGTATTCCCCCTCCCTCAGCGAGGGAGGGGGAACCGCAGCAGGCGTTGAATGGAGTGTCTGTTCTGAAAATTGATTTCCATGTTGTTGTGACCTCGTAAAAATATTTTTACGGAGGTTATTTTTTATGTCAAAAGAAAATTTTTCTCAAGAAGCAGGTGTTATCTTCAGTTCGGTAAACACTATACCGAACATGGAAGCGGCAAGAGACAGCAAAAATTCTGAAGATACTCTAAGAATTCAGAATGAATCTTCTGATATACGGTACAACGGTCATGGATCATTATTTTTACTCGACACAAAAAACATAACAAATGCGATCCGCCTTTTACATCCGGACGGAGAACTGTTCGAGATACGGCTGATAAACGGCAACTACAACGCAAGCGGCTATTTCACTGACGCTGATACAGCTATCAAAGCTTTGCAGGACTTCAGACCAAGCTGGAACTCCCGTACCCCGACAGCAAAAGCGGCAAATATATTTATTACTCTCAATCCGATAGATATTTCATGCTATTCACGAAAGCAGCATGACCATTTTTTAGAAAACGTCACACCAACTACCAAGGACAATGAAATAACGGAGCTGCACTGGCTATTGATCGACCTTGATCCGAAACGCATATCGGGTGTAAGCAGCTCTGATGCGGAGCTTACACTGGCAAAAGAAAAATCAAAGCTGATCCGCAGCTATATGTCCGAAAGAGGCTTTAAAGAGCCGCTCCGAGCCATGAGCGGCAACGGAATACACCTGTTATATCGCTTCAACGAAAAAAACACTACGGAAAACGTAGCTGTGTTTGAAAATGCTTTAAAGGTATTAGCCGAAAAATTCAGTGATGACGAGGTTGAAGTAGATACGACCGTATTCAACCCTGCGCGTATCTGTAAGCTA
>Ga0256405_10007474_pt1 | contig 16417 bp, 3 predicted proteins | sample RumenRJG_02DNA_FD_189096 | JGI IMG/M metagenome (GOLD analysis project Ga0256405, IMG submission 189096) | Bovine rumen microbial communities from Lethbridge, Alberta, Canada - RJG_02 | ecosystem: Host-associated > Mammals > Digestive system > Stomach > Rumen | place: Canada: Alberta | collected...
CCAATCCCCAATCCCCATTTTTAATCGTTCAATTATTTATTATTTATTTTTACTAAAAAATTATTTTAATAAAATAATTAAATTTGTTTATTCAAATATATTTAAATAAATTATTTCGCGATTTTTTTCTGTATATATATTACTTTTAAATATCTATAAAATTATTAGTTACTATTATTTAAATTTTATTGGTTTTATTTACAAATCAAAAAAATCCATTACCAATGAATAATGCAGAATATATATAAAATAAAATTATTCGCATTTAGATGCACTATAAAAATCTAAATGTTCATAATTATTTATATAAACTAATTTGTCTTTATAAATAACATTATTACCTATATCTTCATTGTTGAATTTTTCTTTTTCAGTATTATTATTATTTGTACAAAAATATGTTTTGCTAAAATATTCTTTTGTTTCTTCATTTATTATTTGACTTGTGATAATATATTCGTTGTGATATTTTTTATTTTTTAGTTGAGTTTCTTCTTTCCATTGACTAATAGCTGTTTTCAATTGAAGAATTATACTATTTTGAAATTGTTTTCTTTTCACTATCATTTTAAAAATATCTCTTATAAATAATAAATTATTATGAAATATATTATATACTAATAAATTTTCATTCTTATTATTTAAAAATGGACATAAAAGTGTAAAAGAATTTTTCTTATTTGATTGATTATCAGATATAAATTTAATTTTAGCATTAATGCTTTCGATTTGATTTTCTAATTTAAAATTTAATAATTGTAAATTAGATAATTCAGAACTTAATCTTGGATTAATGAGAACATTTTTATTATCTTTAGTAAATGTTTGTATTAAAGAATGATTACAAATTTTTTTTGGCCTGTATTTTATTCTGGTATATTTTTGTTTTTTATCTTTGAAAATTGAATTTAATTCTATTTTTAATTCTTTTAATATATTTATTATTATTTTTGATGATAATTTATTATTAATTTTAATAAAAGATTTTTCTGATAAAATTTCGAGTTGAATATTTTTAATAATTTTCAATATTTTTTGAAGAATTAATTTATGATTTAATTTAGAATTTATTATATTAAACAAATCTTCTCTTGAACTTTCATTAAGATTTATTAAATCTATAATGCTTTCTTTTTTCATAATTATTAGTTCGGATTTATTTTCTTTCATTTTTAAATACAAAATAATATCTTTATTTTATTATTTTGATAATTAATTATTTAAAATAATAATATATTAAATTGGTTATTTTAAATTTTCATAATCATATGGGGATTGGGGATTGGGGATTGGGGATTGGGGATTGGGGATTGGGCCCAATCCCCAATCCCCAATCCCCAATCCCCAATCCCCAATCCCCAATCCCCAATTAATTTATTTATTTATTATATTAATATATAAATACAATTTTATTAAATTAAAAATTTATAAAAATAAAAATAAAATTAAAATTAATTTATTTTTCCAAAAAAATAATTTAATCTTCAATTTGAGTCAACAAGCAAGCACCTCTAAGAGTCCAAAATTCCTTCTTAAATCTACTCGGTAAATCAACTTCAATAATTTTCTCATTACTATTTCCCGAACTTGCAATAATAGACGCTCTTTTTCCCGTCTTAAACATAGGACAACTATAAACAAATATTTCATCCTCATCTCCTTCATCATCATCTTCTTCTTCTTGTTTGTTCTTTTTTTCTTGAGTAGTCTTAAGCCATATCACTGGCATATTAAATCTCATTTCACCAGCTTTTTGATCCACGAGTCCGAGTTTTTCGTCCCAAGAAGCCCCTTCTAAATATAATCCGTAGATATATACACCAGCTTCAGGGCCCTTTTTAATTTCTTCTTTGTTTATGTTCATTACTTGGTATTGTAATATGATATCTGAAACTGGTATTTTTGTTTCACGAGCATGATTTTGATAAACGCCAGTAATGAACCCTTGTGGATAGAATAGACCACTAATCCAAAATGAAGTAGGATGACCATTGACTAACCAATCACGAATAAATTCGATACGCTTAAGCAAATCGTTTTTCCATGAGATAAACGATTTGAAACTACTATAACCGACCTTTTGCCAAGCGAGAGGGATTCTGTTTATTAAAAGACTATTATATATTTCGTCTGATTCATATGACATTATATTTGTACCTTCAATGGCGCCTTTTAATTCTTTTAAGGACGATTCGATTTTGAGTATTAAATTGTTATATTTATCTATTTCTTGATATAGAACTATTGTTAAAGGATGTTTTAATTCATTATCGTAGATTTTATCATGAGCTTTATTTCTTTCTTTTTTATCTATGGGCTCTATTTGTTCACTTGTAATATTATTAATAATTTCTAAAACTATTTCATTACTTGTTTTTCCTCCCGATTTTTTATTCACTTCTCTAGGCAATATTGATGTCAAATTACCCAAGAACGCATCACTCTCTTTTAATTGATAAACAATATTCGCATTATCATTTAATCCGAATATTTGAGGATCATCCGTAGTTGGTAAAGTAGTTATATAATTTTGATATTCCGATAAAGTTTTATAAGCAGGAATTAAATAATCGCCGAATTTAAATTCGATTTCTTGATCGAGTTCTTTATCATTTTCGTCTTTTACTTTATCAAATAAAGTTTCGTTTATGAATTTATTCAAAGTACTATTCATAACAATTCTATCAGTTTCATCTACTATACTACCACCATAAGTGACTTCACCTATTAAATATATAATCGAATCCCATGGCACTTCATCGACGGGGGCCTCCGATAAATAGATATTTACTAATTCAGACGAGGTATCGAAATCTCCTTGATTAAAGTCATATCTTAAATTGAAACCAATTGGACCAAATTTTTTTCTTTCTTGTAATACGGCATGAAATAGAGATAAACTATATAATAATTTTGTGAAATGTTGTCGTTTGATTATATTATCCTTTTCTTGTTTTTCTTGCTCTGCTTTGATTTCTTCTGGCTTTTTATCTTGGGTATTTATCGGCTTACTTTTCGGTGCTGTTTTTTCTTCGGTGATTTCATTAAATAATTTTTTTATGTTGGATTTAATACCACTTGGTGGCTCGGTGGTTAATTTTAATGAATTTTGTAATATGCTCACAGGGAAAGTTTTAACCGGCATTGAAGTTAACCACAATCTGAAATTTGGATTTACTATAATATCTGTTGGATCCTTTTCTTTTTCGGCCTTATTATCTTTTTTATTATTTTGCTTATTTTCATTTTGCTGTTGACGATTTTTATTTGCTTCTTTTTCATTACCATTATTATTAGTATTATTGTTATTATTATTATTTTCATTTTTTTTTGATTTCTTTTTATCTTTTGGATTTTCTTCTTTTGTTGCAGGAGTAATATCTACAGGTTTATCGGTATAATCTTGTTGTAATGATTGTACTATTGCGGCTAAGTCAGGCATAAATGAAGTAAATAAATGACAATTTTGTAAAAGTACCCAAGCGCCGTTTTTGATACCGTATTCCAAAATGGCCTTTTTCGCTTCTTCTTCTTGTCCTTGTCCTAATGAAATTATATATTCTTTGAATTCGTATGCGTTCTTTTCTTCTTCGGGTTGTCCTTCATCGACTAAACTTTTATTACTTTTATTTTTATCATCAGGATTCGATTTATTTTCTTCCGCGTTCATATTTTCATTATTATTATTTTCGTTATTTTCTTGACTTTCTTTATTTTCTTCTTCCTGATTTTTCTCTTCTTCATTTTGCTCTTGTCTATTTTCTTCATCGTCTTCTTTTTCTTCTTTTTCTTCATCTTCATTATCTTCTCTTTCTAATTCTGCTAATCGTTCTTGCTCTCTGATACGAGCTTCTTCCTCTTTACGTTTCAGTTCTTCTTCATAACGTTCTTTTCTTATTTTTTCGAATCTGTTTTTAAAGCTAAGGAAATCCTGAGTTGGGTCGGCTCCTTTTGATAAGATGAAAATAATAGGAGTCTTCCAATCACTTTCTTCGTAGACTTCTTCTAACCTTGATGGCGTTGTATCGATAAATAATTCACCTAAATCATTTTTGACGAATTCTCTCACGAAATATAATAGTCTATCTGGTTTAAATATTTTAATAAGTAATAATTTCAAAAAGTCCTTAGATAAAATCTTATCAAATCCTTCTACATTTTCATATAAAGGCTTCAAACTATTATCAAAAGATTCTTTCAAATCCGAAATTTCTTCAAAGGCGGTTTTAATCTGGGATAAATTAGTCTTTGTTTTTTCTATTAAATTATTATAGCCGAATTTTTCTTCGAAGTATAATAAAGAATTCCATTGGAATTCAGAAAAAAATGCCTTATCGGGATTTTCTGGCTTTTCCGTATTATCACTCGATGAAGGTCCTTTAACAAAAAGACTGAATTCATCATCGGTTACTATCTTATTATATTTGAGTATATTAATATCAATTAAAAAGGAGAATATTGTCTTGTGATGTTCGAATATACCTCGTTTGATATTTTTGAAAATATCTTCGGTTATTTTCTTCTCGAGGAACTTTACCCTTTCCGCTAAGGACTGTTTGACCCCGTCTTGTTTATACATTATCGAAGAGATAAAAATTTTCTTGAAATATTCTAAAGAGAATTGATACATAGGATCTATTTTACTCATTGAAGCAACCACGAAATATAATATACTTCCTCTTTCTGCAATAGGGACATATTCATTTCTTAATTCGTTTATTTCTTTTTCGATTTGAATATTACTTTTCATATTTACTGCTATTTCATCACTTAAGACTTTTCCTGTCTCTAATTTTACTATGAGTTCTTCGGCGTCTAAAATTTTATCTTCGGGAGTTTCTTTTAAATCGGTTAAAATCTCGCGACTATTCGTCGCACTTCTATCATTCATTTCTCCCATTTCTGCTATGATTTTATCTCTTTGTTCATATTTTTCCCTTCGTTCACATTTGAATACTTCACTTAATAATTGTTCACTAAGACCACTTTCTGTTACGGTGAAATTAAGTATATTTAATTTGATATAATATTCTGGGGGATAATGCGGATTGCTCATTTTTGTCGTAAAGATCATTTTAAACGTTTCATTATATTCTCTATCATTTCCATTGAAATTCATTTTCTCCAAGCCTGAATCATCAATGAAAATAGCTTGGTTCATTATCGGAGCATATACAGTATCGATAACTTCTGTGACATTTTCTAATAAAGTCAAAGAACCTTTAATTATATCATTACCGATTCCTTCTAATTGTGCCTTTAAATTTTCCTCTTTGCAATCAGCTTTATATATATTAATTTTTCCTTTGTATAATTTCTTTATCCATTGATTACCTTGTAATTGCGGATCGATAAATAAAGGGAATTTTTTATTATTAGTAAACATTATCGCGTTTTCTATCGAAACGGCATCATTCGGTAAACCATTCATTGTCCATTGACGGATTTCGACTGCGTCTGACATTATTTTCTCTAAAGAATAATTAGGCGAGTAACTTATATTGTATTTTTTACATAATTCTAAAAGCATATTAAGAGCTCTTTTTCGATAACTGCCGGAAAATGGTGACATATATGATATAAAGAGAGATGAGATTATTATATCACCTAAAAAGTTATTTTCTTCGTTGTGTAATTGAACTAATTGTTCATTCCATCGAATGTTTTCGTCTTTTAGTAAAAGGATTAATTTCGACGCGTTGTTTTTTCTTTTCGTGTTCAAATTTTTCTGCTCTTGTAAATTATCTAAAGTTTCTTGAGATGTCTTTTTTTCTTCTTCTAATTTATTCAGCATATCTAAAGCTTGATCTTCTTCTTCTTTTAATTTATTCGCATTATTTTGCAATTCCTTCAACATAGCTTCTTTACTTGCTAATTCTTCTCTTAACGGTTTTAATTTCCTATTTGTTTCCCATAAATTGATAGCACCTTTGCCCCAAATATATAACGTTTGATGTGTTTCTGATAGTTTACCTAATTTATCTTCTATTTTATCAAGCTCAGTGTGATATTTCTCGAAGACTTTGGGAACTTTTTCGTAAAGATATTTTTTGAATTCTTCGATGACATTTTCCGAGTATGAATCTAAATTGTTTTGTATATCATATATTTTTTGCTTTTCTTGGAAGACTTGAAACGCGTAGGATTTCTCGTCTGATTTAGTATGACGACCATTTAAGAAATAGGCTAATGCTTCTGGGACTATTATTTTTAATTCGTTAGTGGCTTTTTCTTTGGCGAACATTGATAAAGTATCAGGATTTAATTTAGTTTCGACTTCTTTTTTTATTTTTCTGAAAGCTGTTTCGACCTCATTTGTTTCGCCTTTTATTTTCTTTGCTAATTCATTAACTTCGGCCATTTTTTCTTTTGTCTTTCCATGTGCTTCATTCACTTTAACTCTCTGCTTTTGTACTTCTTCTTTTTGCACTTTTATTTTTTTGACGTATCCTTCTAAATATTTTTCTTTATCGGCTATTTCTGGCTCTATCTTTCTTATTTCGTCTTCTAAACGAACAATATCTTGTTGAGTTTTTTTTATTTTTTTAGTACCGTCTTCTAAAATCTCTATTTTTTTTTGATTTTCGCTTTTTTTCGATTGCAACAAGGTCATTAATATATTATTCATATCTAAAAAGGTCTTAGGTGTAATATAAACTTTTCTTCCGAATTCATCTAAGAAATCATCTCTTAATGTTTCGACTTCTGAATGTGCTTCGCAAACTAATTTGACTAATTTAGTTTTTATATCGTCTTCATATTGTAAATTACTAAAGGACTTTTTACAACAGCTTTCTAAAGCTTTCAACGGCCAGGGCATGAACCAATCTAAAATACAACAATTAATCAACGCAGGGAATTTACGCATTCTCACTCTCAAATTTTCGCCAACTGGGGATGTACAAAATACTATGTGTAAATTAGCCTTGGTATTTTCCACGAATAAATCATAAGTTAAATCAGGAGAGGGCTGTAAATTACCCATAGGTAAAGCATATTCTGTTTCTAATAAGCCAGGTATTTCCCCGTTGCTTAAGAAGTTGTTAATATTTTCTAATATGAAATTATGACCTACATTGTTATCATTAAGTAATAAAACGACTGGGAAATAATTCGATTTTTTTATGATATCTTTTATCACTTTTTTAAATTCGAAAAGTCGGAAATCTCTCGGGGCATTAAATGTCATATAACGATCACTTTGTCCCGTCATTATAAAACTGGCTAATTGACATACAGTTTGTTTTCCGCTTCCTCCATGACCTATAAGCACCATATTCCCATGAGGCATTCTTAAAACACGACATACTCGGAGAATATGAGTAACGAAATAGTCGAAGAATACTACATCCATTGGTGCCGTTTTATTCTTTGAATTATATATAGATATAAATTCGTTAAGTTTTTTATATAAAGTTTCGTGATTTGTGATGAATTCATAAGGTCTATTTGGTATCATACCTTTATGCACTTCACCGAAATATATGGGAGGTCCTTTGTTATATATTTGATCATAGGTATAATTCGTTTTAAATTTATTTCTTAATAAAGAACATATCATGTCTCTTACTTCTTTTAAATCTTGATTATTTGTTAATCTGTCACAAAAGACTCGTTCGACTTCATGTAGCCATAATTTGATATATGCTTCAGATGTTGTGAAATATCTACTTTCAATCATTAATATACCTTGGAATATTCTCGAAATATCTCTCAAATTAAATATGTAATGGAATTTCGAAGGTATTGGTTTCATATTCGTTAACATAAATTCATAAAGTTCTATAGTAGATGTAACTGTTTCTATAGTATATTTTTTAACAACTTCACTAAATATATTAACCGTGAAAAATCCTTTCAAGATATTTTCAAATATATAATTTAATACTTGCTTATTCGGTTGTGGGAAACATATCAAAGTAAAATGTCTCGTAAATCTATCAGTTAAAAGTGATCTTCCTCCAAAAGGTGGTCCTCCTGCAACTACCATATTAGTATTTGATATATTTTTCCAGAAGAAAGATGGCCCAGGACGATTATACCATCCGCCTTGGTCTAAATATTGCCTTAATAATTCGATAGGAGGATGTGCTCCCCATTCGTTAGGTTCGGGCATGTTAATATCATCTATATATATTAAACACTTTTTACCTCCTTGACCCCATAAAAATTTCTTACCTTTTTCTTGTTCTAATTTATTTTCTAAACCGGATTGGATTTCTCTGCTCGAAGTTTGAGCAGAGAAATTCATTCGTATAAACGTCCATTCTTCAGTTGTATTAAATTTCTTTATTATATTTTGTATAATGGCTGTTTTACCTGTACCAGTTTCCCCAGTGACATAAACATTTTCTCTTAGATTTAATAAAGTTTCTAAAATAAAAGAATATCTCAAACTATCAATAGTAGGTACATATATCGAACTAAATGCCATTCCTTTAGTGTATTTAAACGGGTAATTCTCAGTAGAAAATCTCACATAATCATGTTTTTCGAAATCGTAATAATTTTCCATAACAACCTGAGAACTTTCTAATTTAATTTCGTTAAATTTATTCCTAATGAAACTCTCTACTCTTGGACTACCTTTATTATTAACACAGCCGAAACAACCCCAGACCATGCAAAGAGCGAAACACATTATTATCCATTTTTTATAACGACCTAATTGATCTTGATTATCCAGGCCTTCCATTTCCCGACCAACGAATCCATTTTCTCTCTTTAAATAAAATTCCAATAAATGACATAATGAACTTATCATACTAGCTATAGTCGGTTTCATAAAGCAACATCCTGTATTATATAAATCGTCAATGTTATCAATAACATCATCGACCTTTCCTTCGAATAATTGATTCAAGTAATTTTGTAATTCCATAGGCAAAATCGATTCATCCGTGAAATATTTTTTCATCCAATGATGAGCATAAGGTCTCCAGCCTAATTCCTTTGGGCCGAAATATATAACACCTAAACGAGATACAGTGGCTAAAGAAGCCTTGGATAAATCTTCAACTTCGAAAAAGATTTTAACATGAGATTTTAATTTGATCCTTTCGCCGTTCGATAAACATAATGTTTGACTATCGTCTAAGACTGAATTCATATTTTCGATCCATTTGGTATCAATAGGACCATCTAAAATAACAATTCGGAAAATATCTTCGCCTTCATCTCTTAAAGCTTTTTTCATCTTTTTTGTGGCAATACCGTATTCGAAAATTTTTTTTTCTTCATTTTCTTCTCCGAATAATTCACCCATTGTTATACTCTTGGGATTAATTGTCCAAGATTTTATCGTCTTGTATTTCGGGTCGAATTTTTTCAAGAATTCTTCATCGATGAAAATTTCTTCTTCTTTTTCTTCTTTTTTATTTTCTTCTTCGTTATTATTTTCGTCTTCGTTTTTACGCATTCGTTTCTTTTCTTCTTTTAATTCTTCTTTCCTTTTTATATTCGCCTGAATTTGATTATATTCTTCTCGTACTTTCGTGCAAAGTTTTTCAGTCACTTTAATAACAGTAGTCTTTCCCGAGCCAGCTGGGCCTGTTAAGCAAACACCTAAACGTATATTCATTATATCAATTAATTGCTGACATTTACTTATAGTGAATTCCGAAGGGTCGATGTTTTCGGCATTCATTACTTTATTTATTTGCTCGTTGAAAAATTGAGTCTGTGGTTCATCTAATTCGACTCCTGGGAATAAATCGGAAAGTAAGGCTTTAAATAGTTTAATATCTTCGGCGATAAATTTAGGAAAATTCGCGTCTTCTAAAGATGATAAAATAATTTTATCCTCGTCTCGTTTTTCTTGGCCTTGGATCGACTTTTTATTACGTTTCAAATTTCCCGCCATTGATAACACAGTTCCTAACGTTCTCAAAGTAAAATCATAATGATCCTGTTGAGATAATTGTTGCTGGGCTAAATCGTACAATTTAAATAATTTTTTACTTAAGACATCAGACTCGCTAAAACCTTCCGAGTATAATTTAACTTGAGCAATTTTAGAAAACTCCGGTTTCATCATTGTAATCGGTCTGAAATTCGCTTTTAAATTATCAGGCAATTCAGATCTACCACTATAAGTCGGATTCATTGTGATAAAGACTCCACTTTTTCCCACGAGATCAATGGACTCGGTTAATATCGTTACTTTTTTCATTTCACCTAATTGAGCTTGTCTTATGGTGAATAACTGTGTCGCGATAACACTTAAGACTTCTAAGTTAATACGGTTGAATTCATCCAAGCAAGCAAATGCTCCGAATTTATGTTTGCATAAACCACTAAAAATATTTCCTAATATTTTATAATCGATTTGCTCCGAACAATTAAATACGATACATTGAATCCCGAAAAATTTAGCCAAATCCTTAGTTGTCTCTGTCTTCCCCGTTCCAGCTGGGCCTCCCAAGGAACATCCTAATTTAATCTGGAGAGCACTTGACATTGTTAACCAGACTCGATCAGTTAAAGGCGATATAACTATTCTTGTACTTGGACCGAAATATTCATAACCGTAATCAAATTCGAATTTTAATTGTTTTATTTTGACCATCAAATTCCTTTCATCTAATACTGAACCTTGATTTAAGAAATATGTTCTTAATTGTTTTTGCCAAACGAAATCTTCTTCGTATTCTAATTCTGATTCTATTAAGCTCGCTAAAATATCCTTGAAATGGACGTGATGTGTAATTAAATTCGATATTGTTCTTCTCACATTTCTGAATTCGCCTTTAAATTCCTTATTAACCATGGTCGAATAAGACAAAATGGCTTTTTCTATTCTCGAGTACCACAAAATCAAAGAATTCGACTCTTTCGCTAAATCACGAATAGAAGTCTCAGTTGCTTCGACAAACTTTATTTGACTTATCGTTGTGGCAATTTGTGATAATCCAAGTTGTGGTTCTTGTCCTTCTTTTTTTTGGTACTTGGTCTCTTTTTCTTTGTCATCGACTATTCCATATGTTATCCAAGTTTCATGTCGAATTGCATCTTTAATATCTTCATAATATTTATAAGCTTGGACCATTCTTTCTTTCATTGTCTCGTTGATTTTTATTTCTAAAGCACTTATCCATCTTACTAAATCATCATCGACTTTGACTCCTTTTGGAAATTTTAACTTTTCTTTAGCTAAAGACATTATGGCAGTAATTTCTTTATTTGAAGCACCGATGGTTTGCACTGCGTCTAAGTCATATACGTCTTCGAATATTTTACTCAAGTATGGTTTAATTGCATCTAAGCCAGTTTTTTGTTCGTCTTTTGCATTTGCGTTTTCGGGATTTTTATTACTATCGGATATTTTGCTCTTTTGTAGCATGTATAATAAGTCATCATTAGATATGAAAAAGAATCGTTCAAATTGAAGTCGCATTTGTTTTAATTGTTCTTCGATTTTACGTTGGATTTGATCTAAGATTTTCATTTTCGGAGTCATTGCGGTTTGTAAATCTAATACTCTCGCAATTGCACCTTGACCTATTTTATTCAAAGCTCCTTTCCAATCGACGTCGACTTTATCGAAACTGGAATCTTGCAAAGTACGTTTCATATCACCACTATATATGATACTTTCGAGACGTTTGAATTTTTTCTGGAAAGATTTGAGGAAATCTATCGCGTTTAAATAACGTTCTAAATCAGTTTTTATTATGAAAGGGTTTTTTTCTGGCTTTGTAAATAATTTCGCATATTTACTTGATACTACATTATTTATTTTACTTTGGCAATTTTCTAAAGCGGTGATCATTTCTTGGTAATTTTCTATTTGTTTTTTTTCTAAATTTGCTTTTATTGTAATATCTTTTCTATTAAGAATTATTTCTTGAATTTTAAGGTCTAAATTACGATAATTAATCGCCTCTAATTGAATATCACGAATTTGCTTTTCGAACTGGTACGCTTTAATCGAAAGTAATTGCTCTAAAGTATACGCTTGTCCTTGTAAAGCGAAAGTTTCTTCGGGGAATAAATTTTGAATTCTTGCCCAATGATCATTAGTTAAATCTTGGCATTTTAAATAGTCAACAACTCTCATACTTTCAGCAAAGCTTTCCACTTTTGTGATTAATTCAATTATTGCTGTACCATTATCACCTAAATTAGCCGCGGCTCTTCTTCCGATGGTTTCATAATTGGAACATTTTTCTAAAATGTCTTTGGTATCTAATGCAGCGAATTCAGTCTTTTTCCAATTTTCGCAATCTTCACTGAAAGAATATAAAGCATTCCACAAGTTTTTCAAGATGTCAATAATCTCACGAACTTCATACACTTTACTAAAGTTATGTTCAGGTTGTCCCAAAACTCTCAAGAAATCATTATATGTATCAGCATTCGTTTCTATTTTTTTAAATTCTTTATCATAACGTTCTAATTCGCTAATATTTGACTCGATATAAATTCGATTTTCTTCTTGGGTTTTAGTATTATCAAATGTGATAAATTTTGGATCGCGTAATGGTTCAAGAATTTGTTGGGTGTTTTTATTTAATTTTGGAATAGAGTCTTTTTCTAAAGCATTAAAAAGTTTATCTTGACTTTTGTTCAAGTTATCATTTAAAGCATCCCATGTGGTTTTTAGTTGGAATTTTTTGCTATTAAGCATCTCGAACATTTTGACATCTTCCGTGGTTATTTTTTCGAAACCTTTATTTTTTAATATATTTACTATAGTAAACATCGAATTCAATTTTCGTTCATTAATATCATACCAAATATCCAAGACATCTTTCGCTTTCGTTTTTTCCAAAAAGGATCTTTCGTCGATAATATCTCCTGATATTTTGGCAAGCATGTCATCAATCCACATATCAGTTTCCTGGGCTCGAGCATGTAGTTTATCAGGATATTCCACTTTAAGGAAATCTATTACCGAATTTTGCGCTGTGCGTAATTCTGATCTTAGTCCTTCTTCTAAACTTAATTTAATCATGCCGATTTCTTCGTCGTATGGGATATATTTTTCGATAACTTTTTTCGCGTTTTCATTGTAGACAAAAATTAAACGGAAAATTTCGTCACTGTCTTTGAGATATTCATCTAATAATATATTTTTATTTATACTCTTTTGTTTCCAATGATATTCTAAATAAGGATCGAGACGTTCTAAATACTTATTACATTTTTCATAAGCGAATTTTATTTTATTTTCGATTTCGGTATCTTTGACTTGGAATATATTATCTTCTTTTAATATTTCTTCGACGTTTAATTCTTTCGGCTCAGATGCCGCTTCCCAATCAGCATATTTTTCATCCCAGTCATCCATATATCTCAAATAACTACTAAATCTGGGATGAGCACGCCATCCTTTCACTTTAAGAATTTCCAAAGTGTCTTTTATTTCTTTCTTGAATTGAAGTTTTAACGTTTCACAATCAGGTTCATATTTAATAAAATAATGATGCGGTCGCTTTATTTCTTTTATTGGTATATCATCACTTGCTGCCATTAAATCAGCTCCTGACATTATTTCTTTCTGGGTTTTTCCAGCTTGTAATTGCTTTTGATATTCCATTTCTTCGTAGTCGATTTGGATATGTGCAGTCGGGTCAAATTCTGAATCGGGCGTTGCTTTGACATAGAACGGTTTTACCTTTTTTTCTATATAGTCTACTTTCTCGATGGGTTTATCATCTAATTTACATTGGACCATGAAATAAGGCACGACTCGGTTCGGATTGACATTTTGAGGTTTGATATATTCACCGTTTTTATTTAAGATATTTTCTTTTTGGGGAGGAATATCTTGAGAATTATATTCGTCTAATTTATTTAAGACATCAGTTATTGAAAAAATAAACATACGACGTAATAAGTCTAACATTATATAATCGAATAAATAAGCTAATTTTACGAAATTTTTACACTCATCTTTGACCATCATTTTATTTTTATAAGCGTAATTTTCGAAGCCGACGATTTCATCTTCGTTCATCATTGTCTTATTTTCGGTATTGGTATTACCTTTATCGATTTTCTCATCACTTTTTTCTTCGCTTTTTTCTTTTTTTTTGTTTTTGTTTCCTGATTTTTTCTCATCGACATTATGATTTTGCTCATTATGTAAATCGTTTATTTTTTGATACACTTTTGAAAAAATGCTTTTCAAGGACGTATCGAAATTATTCTGACATTTATTATGAATTTCGTCCAATTTTCGTTTAGTCCTTTTTCTTAATTCGATTTGCATGTCTTGGAATTTCTTGAACGAATTGGAATCAAGACCGACTTTCATGTCGACGACTTTTAAAAAAAGAATTTCATTACAGAATTTCTTATGCTCGATTAATCTTGTGTTATAATCATCATTGTTAAATAAGAGGGAATTTTGAAGTTCATTTTGATACGCGATTTTTTTCTGTTTAAATATATTTTTTCGCCACATTGTTATTATTCTCCAGATTTTAAAATTTTTAAAAAAGGGTATTTCGGCGATAACATCGTATCTTTGTCTTTCGTTCATCCACTCGGCTAATTTAATGAATTCGCGTGGCTTTTTATCGATATATACTGTGAGACCTTTCGATGATAAAGTGTAATAGGTTTTTTTATCTGCGATTTCATTAAAAGTTTTTGGGGTTAATTTATAATAGTTTTCACTGTTACTTGGCAAAAAATATACGAAGTCCATTTTATGATCACGACCTTTAAAAGCATCTCGAAGGAATTTATGGATTAAATTCATATATTCATCCTGGTCAGATTCGTCTATTTCTTTATTTAATTCTTCTAAAGGATTTTCATTTGCTAATTTTATTTCTTCCATTTCATTAATATTTTCATCTTTTATTTCTTTATTTTTGCTTTCTTCCTTTTTCATATTATATTTCTTTCCTAAATTTATTATTGTAGTAGTGGGTCGTGATAATTTCGGTTCTAAATTTGTTTCATGTGTCCACTTCGATTTCGTCGCGGCCATATTTGTGTCTTTTCCGTCGAAATCGTTGAAGCTTACTTTGAATCTATCTATCATATTATTTGTTTTATTTTTCACGTCGCCTGTTGTTGGTGGGAGTTTATCGATGATTTTAAATCCTGTTATGGATAATAAATCTTGCATGTTTCCAGAAACGTGATTCGAAGTTCGATTTACTCCGCCTGATTGCAAGCCTTCATTGAATCCTGTCTTTGTTTTATCCGGAGGTAAATTAAGCATATTATCAATATCATCATCAGTTATAAAAGCTTTGACTGCTTTTATTTTGGTTGGATTTTTTATTAAGTCGTTGAATTTTTCGCCTTGACCTTGATCGTAGATACGCTCTAATAAATTATTTCCTTGACCTTTGAGCGATTTGGTATTGTTAATATCTTCTGGACCACCGATATCTATACCTCCGCCGTCATCTATTGACTCACTGTCGTTCATGTTGGAACTTTTGTTCATTTTATTTTATTTAATTTAATTTAGATCTTTAATGAAAAATTTAAATATTCAAATTTATTTATTAGTTATAAATTTAAAATTTATTATATATTGTTTATTTATTTTTATTTATTAATTAATAAATATGGGGATTGGGGATTGGGGATTGGGCCCAATCCCCAATCCCCAATCCCCAATCCCCAATCCCCAATCCCCATTAAATTAAATTATTTGTTACAAAAAATAAAATAAAATTATAAAATAAGTTTTAATTTATATTAAATAATATTTTTATGAAAGTATAATATAAAAATAATTAATTATATATAAAAATGAAAGGACAGCAAAAAGGAAAATCAGGAAAAAAATCGAGTGGAACAGGACTCTCAATGGTAATTGATAGCAAAGTGGGTCAAAGAGATGAAGGAATATTTTATTTATTACCATCAGAAATGAGCAAATCAGGTTTACTTAATCCCGAAAAATTCGATTCAGTTGATATTAGAAATGTAGACGTTGATGATATAAGACCTTCGGCTTTATTAGGAATTCTTTCTTCTTTAAGACCTAATGGTACTTGTTCTGTTTTAATTTGCGAACCCATTGCCGTAATGCAACCTTATGAAGCAAAAATGATTGAAGCAAATGCCAAATTAGCTGGATTTACTGATATTCAAACAAGTCCTGCTACTTTCTATAATGAATTTTCTAATTCTGAAGATGAAACTCTTTGTGTTACTTTTACTAAACCTGAAAAACCTATATTTTAAAATGGGAATTTAAGTAAAATTATATTTTTATGGATTTATTATTTATAATATTCATTATTTAACTGGATTATTTTTGATGAAAAATTTTCTTATCAACAATTTTATTTTATTTAATTATAATTTTTTTTATAGAATAAAAATTATTTATTTTTTATTTAATAAAATACCAATGGGGATTGGGGATTGGGGATTGGGGATTGGGGATTGGGGATTGGGCCCAATCCCCAATCCCCAATCCCCAATCCCCAATCCCAAT
>Ga0256405_10007475_pt1 | contig 16417 bp, 7 predicted proteins | sample RumenRJG_02DNA_FD_189096 | JGI IMG/M metagenome (GOLD analysis project Ga0256405, IMG submission 189096) | Bovine rumen microbial communities from Lethbridge, Alberta, Canada - RJG_02 | ecosystem: Host-associated > Mammals > Digestive system > Stomach > Rumen | place: Canada: Alberta | collected...
TTACGGTGTCCGGGTAGAAACTTCAAATCCATATCATTTGCTTATATCGAAACACTATATTCAGAACGGACTTTCGTCCGGATGTGCGTATGATATCAGGTATCATGCCAAAAGTCAAGCCGAAAATTTGGCATTATACACATTTTTTGATTCAAAATTTTGTATAGTTTGAACAATAAAAGCATTTGCGATCCGAATGACAGTCATGCGTGAATTCATATGGAAAAACGCTTGACTTTTGACGCCCCGTTTTTTATGATGGGGGAGCAATCTGAAACAGACAGGGAGCGTGAAGAAGAATGATCAGCAGAGACTGGAAGGCGGAATATGAAGGACGAATCGCGTGGATCCGCGGTCTGGTGGAAGCCAGCGGTGTAAAGGGCATCATTTTCGGAAATTCCGGCGGAAAGGACAGTGCGCTGGTCGGGATTCTCTGCAAGGCAGCATGCGAAAACACGGTCGGCGTCATCATGCCCTGCGCCTCCAGACGCAACTACGGCGAGGATGCCGACGACGGACGGGCACTGGCGGAGCGGTTCGGCATCGAGACGCGCACGGTCGACCTGACCGACGTGCGGGAAGCGGAGCTTGCGGCCCTGAGAGGGATTACCGAAGTAAGCGACCTCGCCCTTGCCAACATCGCGCCGCGTCTGCGCATGACGACGCTTTACACCATCGCCGCGGCGGAGGGAAGGCTGGTGGCCGGCACCGGCAACCGCAGCGAGGCATACATGGGATATTTCACCAAATGGGGCGACGGCGCCTGTGATTTCAACCCCATTGCGGACCTGACGGCAACGGAGGTGCTTGAATTTCTGCGCTGGCTTGACGCCCCGCGCAGTATCATCGAGAAAGCGCCCTCCGCCGGTCTTTTCGACGGTCAGACGGACGAAAAGGAAATGGGCGTGACCTACCGGGCGATCGACGAGTACCTGACGGAAGGAAGGGCGAGCGACAGAGACCTTGCGATCATCGAGCGCTACCACAGCCGCAGCGAGCACAAGCGCAGACCCATCCCCGTCTATATTCCCTGAGCCCCGGAACCGGGCATACAAAAAACGCCGACCCTATATCGGGTCGGCGTTTCCCTCTTCCCCGGCGCGGCGGGCCGCCTGGGCTTCGCGGAACTGTTCCTCCAGATCCTCCGCCAGAACAAGACGGACCTTCCGCAGCTCCAGCCCGCTCTGGGCGAAGTAGAGCTTCAGAAGGAAATTGCCGGTGTAGCAGAGCCGCAGCTCCACCGAGACCGGGGTCCACGCGGTGTCTGCGCCGGTCAGCGTGATCTCGCGGATCAGGTCCCGATCCTGAAACACGCTGAAGGGAAGCTGGGCCATCAAAGGCTGATTCACGGCTCTGGCCTCCAGCGCCAGTCGGACGGTGCCCCGATGGGGCGTCGTGACAGCCAGAACCGTGGTCTCGCCCCGCTGTGCCCGGATCAGACCGGCGTCGAGGGGCATTTCAGGCCTGTCGAGGACGACGGGCACGGCGTCCCGCAGGGAAAGATCCTCCTGCGAGAGCGTCTCTTGCAGCTCCCGGTCGAGGTCCGACTCCTGCCCCAGGCTGTGCGGCCAGCAGGGAAGGGTCAGCAGGAAGCGGCAGATGTTCTCCGCGCTGCGCACCAGCTCCGCCCGGGTGAGCCGCCCTTCGGCCAGCGCACGGTCCAGGTCATCGGCGTTGCTGTTGGAGGCGGCGTCGGCGTTGACCATGTTCAGGTCGTTCTGGGCCCGGACCTGGGCCGAGACGTTCTGATAGCTTCCGGGCAGGCCGGCCGCGTCGTTGGCCATCGCCCACCAGTCGGTCATGACCACGCCCTCAAAGCCCCATTCGCCGCGAAGGATCGCCGTCAGCAGGTCGTAATTCCCGGAGGTCCAGAGCCCGTTCACCGGCCCGTAGGTGCTCATGACCGCACGGGCATGACCCTCCCGGACCGCGAGCTCAAAACCGCGGAGGTAGATCTCGCGCAGCGCGCGTTCGGAGACGACCGCGTCCACATGATGGCGGAGGGTCTCCTGGGTGTTGGCGCAGAAGTGCTTGATGACACCGGTGACGCCGAAGCGGTGCAGACCGCGCAGCTGCGCCGAGGCCATCCGCCCGGTGAGCAGCGGGTCTTCGGAGAAGTATTCAAAATTCCGTCCGTTCAGAGGACTCCGGTGGATGTTCATCCCCGGCCCCAGCAGACAGTCGATGCGGTTGCGCCGCAGCTCGAGCCCTTCCCAGGCGAACAGCTCCTCGTTCAGCTCCTCGTTGAAGCTGCAGGCGAGGCAGGTGCCGTTCGGCAGGGAGAAGGCGTGCGTGCCGCAGTCCATACGGATCCCGCTGGGACCGTCGGAACAGCCCCCGACCGGAATGCCGAAGCCCTTCAGCGCCTCCGTCACACCGCCAAAGGCGCCCGCGATGCCGGGCGTGACCTTGGGCGAGCACATGCCCTCGCCGCGCACCATGGCACAGAGGTCTTCCTCACGAAGCTGGGAAAGAAAGTCCTGCATGCTTCTGCGGCCCTCCGCCACATCGCCGAGCTTCCAGCCCTGATCACCCGCGTAAGGCAGGCAGGAGGGAAGACGGCGAAGGCGCTTTTCCTGCGGGGAGACGGTCTGCAGCGGGACCGCTTCCCGGGCCGGAACAAAAATTTCCTCGCCGGCAAGAGCGTCACGGCGCGGTTCCGGACGTAGCCGATCGAAGGCCTGCACGGGGGCCATGGCCTCTTCACAGCTGCGGACACAGACGGTCTCCGGAAGCGTGAAGCGCCCTGCCTCCGCTGCGCTGCGCACATCGGTACCGGCAAAGATCTTATATTCGCCGGCCTCCAGAACCCAGGAGGAGCGAAAGCCGCTGCGCCCGCTGTCGTCATAGGAAGAGAGAAGGGAGAGCGGTATTTCAAAAGAGAGCGTCTCGGTCTCCCCCGGGGCGAGCAGGGCGGTCTTTGAGAAGGCGAGCAGAACGCGGGCGGGTTTCCCGAGCGCGCCCTGGGGGGCGCTGCCGTAGACCTGGACGACCTGCCTGCCGGCAACGGAGCCGGTGTTGCAGACCGAGACCGAGAGGGAAACGGATTCCGGCGCACGCACCGCGAAAGACAGCACATCCGTCCGGAAGCTCGTATACGAAAGGCCGAAGCCGAAGGGATAGAGCACCTTCTCCGGACAGAAGGTCTCGAAATACCGGTAGCCGACGTAGATGTCCTCGGTCTGGATGTTCGCGGTCTTCGAGCCGAAGCTGCCGCAGGATGGCCAGGCTTCGATGGACTCGGCAACGGTGTCCGCCAGACGGCCGGAGGGGTTCACATCGCCGGAGAGCACATCCAGAACGGCATTGCCGCCCTCCTGGCCGCCCTGCCAGACATAGAGCACGGCGGCGGGATCAAACTCCCTGACCCAGCGCATGTCCACGATATTCCCGGTGTTCAGGAGTACCGCGGTCCTCGGAAAATGCCGGCAGACAAGACGGAGCATGCCCCGCTCCGTCTCCGTCAGGAGAAAGCTTCCGGGCTCGGCCCGGTTGTCCTGATCTTCGCCGGCGGTGCGGCCGATCAGAACCAGAGCAACGTCGGATTCCTCCGCCGCGCGGCGGACCAGCTCCTCGGAGAGAGGCATCTCCTCCTGAAACCAGGGTTCGGAGGCCCAGCCCTGTCCGGCGTCGAAGGGATGCGTCTCCAGCCAGGCCTCATACACGGCCGAGAGCGCGGCGTTCAGGCGATAACGCCCGGACTGTTCCAGCGCGTCGCGGATTCCGACCACATAATCGGTATTGACGCAGCCGCCGGAACCGGTGCCGCTCTTATAATAATGAAACTGGGCACGGCCGAAAAGAGAGAGGCACTCACCGTCACGCAGCGGGAGTGCCTCCCGGTCATTCTTCAGAAGGACGATGCCCTCGGCGGCCGCCCGCCGCGCAGCGGCGGCATAGGCGGCCGGATCCCAATGAGTCGGGTGCATGATCAGATACCTCGAAATCTGTAAAAATGAATGAATCTGCCGGGAGAAAGACGGGTATGGCGGATCGCCTCAGAGCATAAAAATCGAATCGTCGTTTTCGATCCAGTCACTGACCGGGATGGTACGGTATTCGGTGGGGGTGATGCGGATGACGATCTTGTCGATGCCGGCGTTGATGATCTGCCTCTTGCACATCGAGCAGCTCATGGCATCACTCAGAAGCTCGTTGGTACGGGCGTCCCGCCCGACCAGATAGATCGTCGCGCCGATCATGTCCCTGCGGGAGGCGGAGATGATGGCGTTGGCCTCGGCGTGGACACTTCGGCAGAGCTCATAGCGCTCCCCGGAGGGAATCTTCAGCGTCTCGCGGGTGCAGACGCCGAGATCGCTGCAGTTGCGGCGGCCGCGGGGCGCACCGTTGTAGCCGGTGGAGATAATCTCGTCGTTGCGCACGATGATCGCGCCGTACTTGCGACGCAGACAGGTGGAACGTTCGAGAACGGAATCTGCGATATCCAGGTAGTAGTTCTGCTTGCTGGTACGGGAATCCATGGTGGTTTGCTCCTTTCCGGATCCGGCGCAGAAGGGCGCCGTTCTGCCTGTTACCGGCATTATACGCATTCCCCCCTGCGCCGTCAAGCCCGCACCGCAGAGCGCGTTCGAAAAATTTGCCGCAACGGAAAAGAACCGTGAACGTGAAGCAAAAAAAATAAAGAAAGCGGTGCGCACAAAGCCGTTGAGATTTCCGGGGGAATATGATATACTTTATGTTCGAAATGCCTTAACGTGTGGAAGGGAGAATCGTCACCGTGACAGAGAAGGAACTACACCGACTGAGCCGACAGGACCTGCTGCAGCTGCTTCTGGCGCAGAGCAAGGAAGTTTCCCGGCAGAGAACGGCCATTGAAGAACTGAAAAACAACGCCGAGAAGGATCACGACCTGATCGACCGGCTGAAAGCGAAGCTTGATGATAAGGACGCCAGCCTCGAAACGCTGAAACACCGGCTGGATGAGAAAGACGAGACCATCGCCCACCTGAAGCGCCGTCTGGACGCCAAGGACGAGACCATGAACAAGCTGAAGGCGGACGCGGAGGACATGTCCGGGACCGTGGAGTTCCTGCGCTCCAGACTGGACGAGAAGGACGCCGCCCTTGACGCGGCACGCGCACGTCTCGACATGCTGACCGGAGTGGCCTCGCCGTCGGTGAGAAGCGGTGCGGCAAACACCGCGGAGCGGAACGCCGAGGAGCGCCTGCAGGAACTCAGGAAACAGCTGGCGCAGGCTGAAACCGCCGCGGCTGCGTACCGGAAGGAAGAGGCATGAGCGAAAAGAAGGAAGTCCAGCAGCTGGAGATTCCGTCGGTCGATCTTCTGGAAGGGGAACTGAAGCGGACGCGGTATAACGCACGCTATCGCAGGACCCTCCGTACGACGATTTTCTCTCTGCTGCTTGTGGCGGCGGCGGCCGTGATCATCGCGGTGCTTCTGCTGCCCGTCCTGCAGATCTCCGGCGGTTCGATGGAGAACACGCTGATGGAAGGCGACATGGTGATCTCGCTGAACAACGGGAAATACCAGACCGGCGATATCATCGGGTTTTATTACAACAACGTGGTTCTGATCAAGCGCGTGATCGCCACCAGCGGCGACTGGGTCGACATTTCCGAAGACGGCACCGTCACAGTCAACGGCGTCGTGCTGGACGAACCCTATGTGGCGGAGAAGGCGCTGGGCGATTGCAACATCAAGCTGCCGTATCAGGTGCCGCAGGGCAAGTGCTTTGTCCTTGGAGACAACCGGGCAGAGAGCATCGACAGCCGGAACACGGCGGTCGGCTGCATCTCGAACGACGTGGTCCTGGGCAGGCTGCTGGCACGCATCTGGCCGCTGAAGTCGTTCCAGATCCTGAAGTGAGAAGAACAGAGTTATGAGCGAAGCAAAAAAAGCAAGCCGTCAGCGGATCGAAGTTCCGCCGGTTGAGCTGATGGAGGCCGAGCTTGGCAGAATGCGTCGGCGGGGGCGCCGGAGAAGCTCCGCCCGCAGCACGATGTACACGCTGCTGATCGTGGCGGCGTTCGCGGTGATCCTGACGATCCTGATTCTGCCGGTGCTGACCATCCAGGGCGTCTCCATGGAGGAGACGCTGTTCGACGGAGACATCGTGATCGCGCTGAACAACCACCGTTACAAGACCGGCGATGTGATCGGGTTTTATTACAACAACGAGGTCCTGATCAAGCGCGTGATTGCCACGGAGACCGACTGGGTCGACATCGATCAGGACGGAACGGTCTATGTGAACAACGTCAGACTGGACGAGCCTTATCTCACGGAAAAGGCCTTCGGCGAATGCAACATCAATCTGCCGTATCAGGTGCCGGAGGGCTGCTGCTTCGTGCTGGGCGACCACCGGGCCACCAGCATCGACAGCCGCAACAAATCCGTCGGCTGCATCCCCGACAGCAAGGTCGTCGGGAGACTGCTGCTGCGGATCTGGCCGCTGGATGCCTTCGGAACCGTGGAATAAGCCGCGGATGATAATTGACCAACCGGGAACGGGAAACCGTTCCCGGTTTCTTGTTCGGGAATTTCAGCCGGAAGCGGGCATGCGGCTCAGTTATTCTTAGGAAATATTTAAGATATAATTCATAAATATGCAACAGATCTGACATGAGAAACTGTTATAATAAACTGCTTTAGAATGCTTATTGCAGAGAATAGATAGCTGAAACTAACTGCCGGCGCAGGCGGAAAGAGAAAAAATTTGTGAAAAAGAACACTCCGCATGATTTTATTGACGGTTTTATTGACGGCAGATCTGCTATACTCACCATGACCGAAGGAAACGTCAGACTGAAAAACAAGGAGAAGGAGGGAGACAGATGAACAAGCGTACGGACAATCAAGTCAACGGAATGCTGCATGCGATAAAGAAACGCAGATGGCATGCCGCACTGCTGGTCTGCCTTGCGATCCTGGTGACCGCGGGCGTGGCCGGTATCTTTCATCATACCGGGATCGCGAAGACCTACCGGGTGACCGCGCTGACCTGTTCAGCCGTGCCGCCTGAGGGTCCGGCCTGCGCGAATTTCTTCGTCCACATCCATAACGACGACTGCTATGACGCGGAGGGAAGACTGGTCTGCCCTCTGCCGGAAATCAGACCCCACCGGCATACATCTGACTGCTATACCACAAGCAGAAACCTTGTCTGCGGTATCCCGGAGTCCGACGGACATCAGCATACGGCGGACTGCTACACGCGTGTCAAAGGCGACCTGATCTGTGAGCTCTCCACCGAGCCGGTCCTGGATGAAGAGGGCAATGTCCTGGAAGAGGGACATGTCCACACGGACGAGTGTTATGCATGGACGGAAGAGCTGACCTGCGGCATGGAGCAGGGGGAAGGCGCCCACCACCATGACGACAGCTGTTATGAGACGTATACTACCCTGACCTGCGATCAGCCGGAGATCCTGCTGCATACCCATACGGACGCCTGCTATCAGAAGAACGAGGACGGCAGCCTCTATGTGGATGAGAACGGAAACACGTGGCTGATCTGCGGCCAGATACAGGTGCTGGAGCACGTTCACGGCCCGGAATGCTTCACGACCTATGAGCTGGACGACGGGGAGCCGGAATTCGTCTTCATGGAAGAGGAAGCACAGCCCGCAGAGAGTGAAACCCAGGAGACCGAGCCTGCCGAGACCGGTGCAGAGAATACCGAGGGCGATGAGAGCGGCTTCGTTTTCCTGTTCCCGGAAGAAGATGAAGAGGCCGAGGCGGAAACCGCCGATGCCGAAGACGTGAATACCGAAGGGGAAGAGATCTCCGCGGAAGCGCAGGAGACCGATCCCCAGACGGCAGAGGCAGAAGACGGTGACGTGGAAACCGAAGGCAACGACACCGAAGAGGCCGACCCTGCAGACAGCACCGAGCCGAGCGCCGACGAAGAGAATCCGGAAGCCGCTGCCGACGGTGAAGATGCCACCGATGAAACGGCCGTCACCGAAGAACCCCACACGGTCGTTTACACCGGTACCCGCGGGGCCGAAAAGGGCGGCGTGACCGTCCTGGCCGAGATTCCCGAAGGCGCGCTGGATGAAAATGTCCAGCTGATCCTCACCGACGCGGACGAAGCCGCCGCACGGAAGCAGATCCTCAAAGTCGTCAACGAGTTTGCGGCAGAGGGCGAAGAGCGGGAAATCTCTTCCATGCTGCTGCTGGACATCGGGTTTGTCAGTAACGGAGAACCTGCGGTGCTGCAGGGGGCGGATCCCATCCGCGTCACGCTCCGGGCGGCCGCCATCCGGGGCATGAGCGCGCCGAAGCTGTACCACCTGGCGGGCGGAACCGCACGCGAAGTGGAAGACGTCATTTTCGACACGCAGGCGGGAACCGTAGTCTTCACCAGCACCACCTTCTCACCCTTCGCAATTGTAGACCTGACGGGCGAAGACCTCGCCGATGAGACAGCCGAAGAGACTGTCGGCGTCAGCATGCCCGCACAGGACTTCCATGGCGCGACGGAAGAGGTTGAAGTCTTCGTGACCGCGCCGGACGGCGCGTTCCCGCCGGAGACGACCATGCGCGTGACACAGATCGAGATCGAAAGCGTCATGGGCGTCGTCCAGGAATCCGTCGGCGGAGAGATCACCCGCGTACAGGCGGTGGACATCAGCTTCTTTGACGCGGACGGAAACGAGATCGAGCCGATGGTGCCGATCCATGTGGACATGATCCCGGTCGCGAACTCCGGCAATGACGAGACGGAAGAAACCGCCGCGGCTCCCGACGGGAGCGTGCAGACCATCCTCCATCTGGACAACGACGGCAACACGACTGTCGTGGAGCAGAAAGAGGGCGAGAGCACAGAGAACAGCACGGTGAGCTTCGCCGCGGACAGCTTCTCGGTGTATATCCTGGTCTATTCCAACACCCTCGAGAAGACCGTCCTCGCCTCGGACGGTGAGACCTACCGCATCACGCTGAGCTACGACGCCGACGCCGGGATCCCGGCGGATGCGGAACTGGCGGTGGAGGAGATCCTTCCGGACTCGGAGGAATACAAGACCTACCTGCAGATGGCAGAGAACTCTGTAGAGAACGAGATGGTCTCCTTCGCCAGGTTCTTCGACATCACGATCCTCTCCGGCGGACAGGAGATCCAGCCCGCCGCTCCGGTGGATGTGAAGATCGAACTGGCGGACACGCTGGAAGAGGGCGCCAAGGCGATCCACTTCGGAGAAGAAGTCGAGGTGATCGACGCGGAGGTCACCAGCCTCCCGGAGAAAACCACAGACGCCGGGACGGCGGAGAATGCCGGAAGCGAGACGGCGTTCTCCGCCGACGGCTTCTCCGTCTACGGCGTCATCGTGACCACACTGGAGAAGACGATCACCGCCTCTGACGGAAACACCTACAGCGTCAGCGTGACCTACGGCGCGGACGCGAAGATCCCCTTGGACGCGGTGCTCAGCGTCGAGGAGATTCTGAGCGAATCCGAAAAATACAGCGATTATGTGAACGAAACAGAAACCGTGCTCGGCTTGGAGGCCGGGGCGCTTCCCTATGCCCGTTTCTTCGACATCACGATCCTCGGCGCAGAGGAGGAAAAGCTCCAGCCCGCAGAGGGGACGACCGTCGCGGTGAGCGTGCAGCTTCTGGATCGGGAGGCCGCAGACACAGCGGCACAGGTGCTCCACTTCGGCGAAGAAGAGACCGAGATCCTCACCAATACCGTCGAGGGCGACACGGTGGCCTTCGAGGCGAGCTCCTTCTCGGTGTATGCGATCGTGGACGCGCCGGAGAGTGATTATCAGCCAGGAGGGCTGTATAAAGCGGACTCGCTGGATAAGGTAGCCAATTTAGGCGACCAAGGATTCTATGTCAGTTATAACAGGTATTATCTTACCGGCGGAATAGTATCCGGTGTTTCGGGAAATTCTGACAGGAATGGCCTCAGTGCAACATCCGCTCAATACAATTCCGTCCCGGATTCGGCTGTAAAAATCTATTTTGAAAAAAAGGAAGGATCCGATAACGAGTTTTATATCTATACCGGAGAAGGGGAAAGCAGGAAGTATGTCCAGCTAACTCCGGTTAGTGGCAATAAAAAAAGAGCAGGTTTAACTCTGACGGATGGAGCAGACGGAACTGCTTTTACCCTGGAATTAAAGAATGATAATACAACATTTTATGTTTCTGCCGCAATAGGCGAAACAACTTACTGGTGGAACAGAAATACAAATAACCCAGGCGCGGGGGCATTTGTAGGATATTACGACAAGAGCGATAAGAATACAGCAACTATTTTGCTGCAGTATGAAGTGGAGTCAGAAAACGATCCGTATAAACTTGACGGTAAAACCTTTGGCATTGCCTATCATGATGACAATGTGACATCTGCGGCCCTGACCGCAGAGGGCATGACGGTATCAAGTAAGGAACGTCTTGCCGGCTTGGATATGCTTATGCGTCCGGACGTGCTGGACAATGAGGGCGTTCTCCTGGTAGCAGAGAACAGTGATATTCAGATGTGGACCTTTGAATCCGTTGGAGAGAATAAGTACCATATTACTACGACGGTAGACGGGGCTACGAAATACCTGACGATCAATAACGGGAATGTAACACTACAAGATGAACCGGACGAGACAGCATCTGTGATTACCGCCACACCCGGAACCGGGAGTAACAAGGGAAAGTGGCACTTCACGGTAGGCAATTATTCACTGAACCTTGACGGTGCGGCGAATAAAGGTTTTAACGCTGCAACCGGCAACGGCGCGACCACTTGGATGAACCTGGTAGAGAAATCCGTACTGGAAGAAGATGATTTCACTCTTTACACAGCAAAAAAGGTCAGTGTATCGGACACTGTCAATGTCTATAATGGTCAGCAGGTCGTGATCTACACCCGTATCTGGAACGATACGACAAAAAAATATGAGTTCTATGCAGTAGACCACGACGGCTCCCTGATCCGCTGCTATGACAACGGTGACGGAATCGAATGGCTCGGAAGCCAGGTCAATACGGCCCTCTGGGAATTCACGGAGTACAGAAATCCGGATGGAACGCTCAATTACTACTATGAGCTGCAGAACACCCAGTATGGCAAGTATATTGCGCCACAGGTATCGGGGAATCAGATCCTGTCAGACCAGACCATCGGTGTCAATCTGAACGGCAGACGCTACGGAGAACCCTATACCAGCATCATTGCCTGGGACGACAAGAGTTATAAGTTTTCGGGCCTGAAAACGGAAGACGGAAGGATTGTGCCCTGCGCTCTGGCCGAAGCAGAGGATTTCTACTTTGCTGTCATGAATCCATTCGACCCGGACGATAAGCTGACGAAGGTGCATACAATTGACAACGATGAATTCGGTATCACAATGCGTATGGTGGATTTCAATAATTCCATCGTTAACGACCGGGATTCCGGACAGACAGCAGTGCTGGGCCTCAATTCCAACGCTTACGGCCTTGTTTCTTCACAGTTTGGTGATGACGGGTATCCTTACGCTGTATCAAACAACAAATCGCTGGGACTGCTGTTTGGTGCCGCAGAGCCGGTGAATCATCTGTTTATTGAGAGCATCTATAACGAGAGTGGGTACTTTGAATACGACAGTACACAGAACTTCGCGCATCTGAACGGCGACGGGACCTTCACGGTGTATGACCAGATCGGCGGTATTTCGGACTATACGGGAATCACTGGACAGCACGGACAGTTTCTGCCCTATAATGACTTGACAGCCGGAATATACTGTCCCCAGAATAATACAACGAGCGTGCTGGCGGAGGAGCTTCCGGACCTCAACCCCCGAAAGGACGAGAAACTGCACAGTGTGGGCACGAAAACGACTGTGGACTACTTCTTCGGAATGGAAATGAAGGCCAGCTTTACGCAGACCCCCAGCGGACTGGATGCCTGGGGACACGACATTATTTTTGAATTCTCCGGTGACGACGATTTCTGGCTCTATGTTGACGGCGAACTGATTCTGGACGTTGGCGGTGTCCACGCGGCTTCGGTGGGTACCATCAATTTCCGCACGGGCGAAGTGAAGACGATTATCCGGGATGTCAGCGGGAAGACTGTCAGGAGCCAGAACACAACTCTGCGGGAACTGTTAAAGCAAAACTATCAGTCGCGAGGGATGTCCGAAGCGGAGATTAACAATAAACTGGACGAAATCTTTACGCAAAATGCAGATGGCCAATACGTCTTCAAGGACTACTCAAAGCATGACATGAAGATGTTCTATATGGAGCGCGGCGCCGGTGCGTCCAACCTCCATATGCGCTTCAACCTGGCTGCGGTCAAACCGGGAACTGTTGTTCTGAGCAAAAAGCTTTCCGGAACGATCAGTGCTTCCAACAGCCTGATCGAGTTCCCATATCAGATTTACTATAAGACAAAGGATGGAACAGATCGATACCATCTGCTGGGTGCCGAAGAAGGAGAAGCAGATCTGGTTGTTTATCAAGGCTCGACACGTACGCTGAATGCAGCCGAAAAGTACAAGAGAAGTTTCGTGCCGGCCCAGGGAACAGTACCATATGAGCACGTTTTCTTCCTGAAGCCGGGAGAGTCCGCGGTGATCGACCTGCCTGAAGACACCATTGATTACTATATCGTGGAATGCGGTGTGAACCCGCAGGTATATGACGTGGTCAAGGCAAATAATAACCCCCTGCCCGGAGTGGAAAGTAGAAATCCCGGGCGAAAAGACTACCCGATTGATCCTGAGACAATGGAAAAACGGCCGGAAGTCGATTATGACAACCATGTCAGCGACGGAGCCATGAAGAATCTTACCATCACGAAACGGCTTTATGACGCGGACGGGCAAACTCTGCTGCACTATGATCCGGAAGAGGGAGAAAAAGAAGATAAGACACCCTTCAGGTTCCGCCTGTATCTCGGTACTGAAAATGCAGATCCGGAAAGCCTGCCGCTTGCCGACCATTATTCCTACTATGTGAAGAACCGGGATGGATATTACTGCAAGTGGGATGAAGGCCAGGAGAAATTTGTTGCGCTGCCATATAATATATTCACCGGCGAGAACGGCTTGTACGCTTATCTGCAAACGCTGTCCGAAACAGAACAGGAGAACATCAGATTCGTAACCTCCATGAACGGCTCCATCTCCAAGATTCCCGCGGATTATACGGTGGAAGTCCGTGATCTCATTGTCGGCACACAGTGGAAGGTCGAAGAGCGCGACAGCGAGATTCCGAAAGGCTATACTTTGCGCCTGGAGGACGGCTACACCCTGACGACAAGTGATACGGAAGAAAAGCACGGGACGGATCCGATTTCCGGGACCATGGCCGCCGGCAGTGATCCCGCAGTGCAAGTACGCAACCAGAAAGGCTGGGGTCTGACGGTCGAGAAGGTATGGACCGACAAGGACTTCATGGAAATTCATGACCCGATCTACTTTGCAATCTATGTTAAAACCGGGGAAGAGGGAAGCGAAACATACACGCTGCTGGAGAACAGCGTCCGCAAACTGGAAACGACGGAAGACTCGATTTACTACTTCTTCGACAATCTGCAGACCGGCACTCCGTTTGCAAACTATACCGTATTTGAAGTCACGCTGGGGACCGAAGGGGACGCCCCGGTTAAGGTCGATGAGAACGGAGTCGTGAGCGGATATACAGAAGTCCATCCCATCGGAGAGGGAGGGACTCTGACCATCGGCGGTAAGCCGGTGGGAGGAACGTATACAGAAGACAGCTTTTCCTATACCGTAAACTATGACCCCGGTGAGCAGACGACACAGAACGAGAACGTGCGTACCGACACAGTAACGAACTCACGTCCGGGCATCAAGCTCTACAAGACACTTTGGAACTGGACGGAGCCACTGGCGGATGCAGTGTTCACCATGAAAGACACAGCAGGCCGGGATGTGGCGGCAGCGAGCTATACCTCCAGAGAATCCGATGGCCTGATTACCATTGCCTACCTGAATCCGGGTACTTACACCCTGAGAGAAATCGAGACGCCGGCGGGCTATGTTGCGCTTCCGGAGCCTTTGACTATCACCGTGGATGAGGATAACACAATCAGCGTCACCGGGCCACAGGATTTCTATCAATTTACAGCTGCCACGGAAACAGAAATGGCCGCTATCAAGATCCGGAACCGCGAAGTGGAGTTTAAGGTTGTAAAACTGGATGCAGAAACAAAGAACCCCATAAATGGTGTACATTTTGCTCTATATAATCAGGTAACAGGAACGGATGGAACCCTCCGACCGGACTATAATCCGATCGCTGGTTACGATGATCTTGTAACGAATGCTGCCGGAATTATCTGTGTGCCAAGAGATGACGAAACATCAACACCGCTGGGACTCGATGACTTCAAGTGGGGTAACACCTATTATCTCCGTGAAACAAAAGCCACCGGAGACTATGGTCTTCTTGCACAGGATATCTGCTTTACCATCGGGAAAGACGGAAAGGTTGTCGTGAACAGCGGAGAACAGTATTTTCTGGAAGCGCCTTCTTCCGATGGAAAAACGTCCTATACCCTCAGTGTCCTGAACGGAAAAATGAAGAAGATCACGATCCTCAAGACGGATGACTCAGGTCCGGCGGAGCCGTTGGCCGGTGCCGAGTTCGACTTGTATAGCAAAGATAATTACGAGTCAGAGACAGAGGATAAAATTGTAAAAAAACATGTGAAATCCAATGACCAGGGCGTAGCAGATCTCGGCAGAGTGCCCAGCGGAAAGTATGTACTGGAAGAGACCAAAGCGCCTGATGGGTATAAGCCGCTGGGAAAACCGATTTATTTCACAGTATCGCAGGATGAAGTGACTGCGACATTCGACGGTACATTAATTGAAGTGACATCTGAGGGATCAGGTTCCGAAACAGTTTACACGATCCCTGTGAAGAATGAGATTGCACTGAAGAAGGTCAGCTTCAAGAAGGTCGATATTGCGAATACGGAATCTGCTCTGGAAGGCGCAGTATTCGATCTCTATGATGTGGTAGACGGAAAACGAAAAGAGACACCGCGATATCAGGCGCTTACTTCCAACGCAAGCGGTATACTTGTGTACAAACCGGATGGAACGGCTGATGAGATTAGCGTTTTCGAACTTCCTGTCGGAGTCTATCATCTGGTGGAAACCGATGCACCTGACGGATATAACTTGAAGACAGAACCGGTTGTCGTGACTGTCAGCGCAGAGAAAGCACCGAGAGGCGTGTCCTATAACGAAGGGACAACATTATCAGTAACTACCGGTGTGGACTATAACGAAACGACACAGATCTATACCCTGACGATCACCAACTCTTCCGGCTATGAGCTGCCGCAGACCGGTGGGCGCGGAACTGCGCTCTTCACCGCCATCGGCGCGATCCTCAGCGGGACAGCCGGCGCGATCCTGACGCTGAAGAGACGGAGGGAACCCGCCTGATCAAAAACAATAAGGGCACATCATGTGCCGCAACAGGACTCCGAGAGGGGTCCTGTTGTCATTTCATCATAAGGCGACATGCGATGAAGACAGCCCCGGGCGGAAATCCGTGGACAGAGCGCTGCGGAGGACAGAATGGCGGAGAAATGTGAAATATGATCAAATAGACGCAAAGTTTTTCGGTTTATTGACGCTTTTCTTGATTCCCGGTATGGTACAATAAGTCAGAAACCCGGATCAGAGGCAAAGAAACCTGAAATAATTAATAAAAACCCAAGAAAAAAACCGCAGACTGCGCCTTGAGAATTGAAAGAATATATGGTATACTAAATTACTTAATGTAACCATAAACGGAGCGCCAGATGAGTAAGAGAAAAAGACCTCTGACCGCAGAGGAAAAACGAAGAAAAAAAAGATCGGCTCTGGGAACATGGCTCCTCGTTCTGATCATGCTGATCGGCCTGGGGATCATGGCTTATCCGACGGTGAGCGACTGGTGGAACTCGTTCCACGCCTCCCGCGCCATCGCCTCCTATTCCAACGCCGTTGAGAGCGTGGATAAGGAAAAACTGGATGAGATGATCCAGGCCGCGCATGAATATAACGAAAGACTGCTCAAGAAGCCGAATCCCTATACCATGACGGATGAAGATCTGGCGGAATACAACTCCCTGCTGGACCTCTCCGGCACCGGCATCATCGGATATATCACCATCAAGTCCATCGGCGTGTATATCCCCATCTACCACGGGGTGGAAGAATCCGTCCTGCAGATCGCCATCGGCCACATCGACTGGACCTCGCTCCCGGTGGGCGGCGAGAGCACCCATGCGGTTGTCTCCGGACACCGCGGCCTGCCCAGCGCGAAGCTCTTCACCGATCTGGACCAGCTGAGAGAGGGCGACACCTTCTCCATCACGGTCCTGAACCAGATGATCACCTATGAGGTCGACCAGATCCGCATCGTGGAACCCGGCGACATTTCGGAGCTGGCCATCGCCCCCGGAAAGGACTAT